>ERZ1023302.52-NODE-52-length-15803-cov-654.031623_pt1 | contig 15803 bp, 16 predicted proteins | sample MGYA00380473_ERZ1023302 | MGnify/ENA primary metagenome ERZ1023302 (study PRJEB33173, sample SAMEA4830380) | metagenome | study: EMG produced TPA metagenomics assembly of the PRJEB25223 data set... | reverse complement strand
TCAAATCTGGCAGATCTTTTATTTAAAATAATGTGTCTGCCAGATTATTTTATTCCAAATTTTCCAAAAATATTTTCTATTGCATAATTACATCTCGTAATCTTATTGTTACGCCGTACCTCGTGAGATTGCACAAAAAACTTCATATAGTTGGAACACGCCATTAATTGGTGATCGCAGCTTTTTATCTGCCTTAAAAAGTTTGGGGTTAATAGGTCAAACTTCAGGAAAATATACCGTTAAATATAGGGCAGATTTCAATAAACTAATTGCTGTTCGTCGTGTTTTTCCTCAATTATCCTTGTCAGATGAAGATAACAATAATATTTCTGCAAAAATATTAGAAGTGATAAATCAGCAAAATATAGAATATTATGGAGGTCGCCCTTGGGCAAAGGAATAAAAATAAACATTTTTTATCAAAAAACATAAAAAATATTAATTCAGGCTTGACTTATTCCTTTTGCACTAGTTTAATAGTACAAAAGTTTCCAAAAGGATATCAATATGCAAACTCAAGCCTTTATTGCAGTAACAGCTCAGCCCATTCCTTATTATGCTGACACCACCGCTATTTTTAATACACTTTGCCAAGCTAATTCGAATTCTCTTCTACTCGACTCTGCCGAAATCGGGAGTAAAAATAGTTTACAAAGTCTTATTTTAGTTAATGCTGCAGTTAAGATAACTTGTTTAGGTCACAACGTCACATTTAAAGCTTTAAATAAGAATGGAAAACAAGTTTTAAAAGAAATTCATCCAAAATTAACCGCACTTGGAAAAATAAGTGCGGTCAATTTTGAAGACGAATTTTCTGTACAATTTTCGCCACTTGATAATCAACTCGATGAAGATAGTAAATTACAGTCTGCAACTATTTTTGATGGACTGCGTGTTATTTCTAGTCTTTATCAACATAGCCAAACGCCTATTTTCTTAGGCGGATTATTTGCTTACGATCTCGTCGCAAATTTTATTCCAATGAATGGTATTACATTGCAAAATGATGGTATCAACTGCCCTGATTACAGTTTCTATCTTGCCGAACATCTCATTACCATCGATCATCAAAATCAACAAGCAACACTTAAAAGTTTCTGTTTTACTCAAGAAGAACAAGTCAATATTGCGAAAACCTCACTTTCTATCGCACAAAAACTAAAAAATATTGATCACGTTCTTTCTATTAAATCGGCAAGTGATGAAGTTAAAACAAACTTTGACGATCCTGAATTTACTGGTATCGTAAAAGCCTTAAAACACCATATTAATATTGGTGATGTTTTCCAAATTGTGCCTTCTCGCCGTTTCTCCCTTGCTTGCCCGAATACATTAGCCAGTTATGCCCAACTCAAACAAAATAATCCAAGCCCTTATATGTTCTATATGAATGATGAAGACTTTATTTTGTTTGGTGCATCGCCAGAAAGTGCGCTGAAATATGCGCCAGAAAATCGTCAGTTAGAAATTTACCCAATCGCAGGTTCACGCCCTCGTGGTTTTGATGCTCACGGCAATATCGATCCTGAATTGGATGCTCGTTTAGAACTAGAACTTCGCCTTGATCACAAAGAACAAGCGGAACATTTAATGTTGGTTGATTTAGCACGTAACGACATTGCTCGAGTTTGCCAAAGTGGTACCCGTAAAGTGGCAGAATTAATGCAAGTGGATCGTTATTCTCACATCATGCATTTGGTCTCTCGTGTGATGGGTAAATTACGCCCTGAGTTAGATGCACTTCATGCCTATCAAGCCTGTATGAATATGGGCACATTAACTGGTGCGCCCAAAATTAAAGCAATGCAGCTTATTTATCAATTTGAGCAACAAAAACGCCATAGTTACGGTGGTGCGGTGGGTTATCTCACGTCCGATGGACATTTTGATACCTGTATCGTGATCCGTTCTGCTTTTGTACAAAATGGGATAGCCCATGTACAAGCAGGTTGCGGAGAAGTATTGGATTCTGATCCACAAATGGAAGCTGATGAAACACGCCACAAAGCCGCGGCTGTCTTAAAAGCAATTCGTCAAGTTAATACACAAGCAAAATAAGGAAGAATTATTATGGCTAATATTTTATTTTTAGATAACTTCGATTCCTTTACTTACAATCTTGTGGATCAATTTCGTGTATTAGGTCACAACGTCACAATTTATCGTAATGACTGTGATTTAGAAAAACTGGTAGAAACCGCACTCAATACAGCTGATACCATTCTTGCACTTTCTCCAGGGCCAGGAACGCCATCAGAAGCGGGGATTTTACTGCCATTGATCGAACGCTTAAAAAATCAAGTGCCGATTATTGGAATTTGTTTAGGTCATCAAGCATTAATTCAAGCCTTTGGTGGTAAGGTTGTTCACGCTGGCGAAGTATTGCATGGTAAAGTTTCTCGTATTACCCATGATAACGAAGCCATGTTTAAAGATCTTGCTAATCCAATGCCTGTAGCGCGTTATCATTCTTTAATGGGACAAGATTTACCAAAAGAATTTATCGTCAATGCGGAATATAATGGCATTATCATGGCAATTCGTCATCGTGATTTACCCATTTGCGCATTCCAATTTCACCCTGAAAGTATTTTAACTGTGCAAGGTTCGCAATTATTACAACAATCAATTGAATGGTTGTTAAATAGATAAGACAGAAAAAAGTGCGGTGATTTTTAACCGCACTTTAAAGGAGAAAAAATGATTACTGTATTCGGACTTAAATCCAAACTCTCACCACGTCGTGAACAACTCGCGGAAGTAATTTATAACAGTCTTCATCTCGGATTAGACATTCCAAAAGGCAAGCACGCGATTCGCTTTTTGTGTTTAGAAAAAGAAGATTTTTACTACCCTTTTGATCGTAGCGATGATTACACCGTCATCGAAATTAACCTGATGGCTGGCCGTATGGAAGGCACAAAAAAACGCTTGATAAAAATGCTATTTAGCGAATTAGAGTACAAACTCGGCATTCGAGCTCACGATGTGGAAATTACGATTAAAGAACAGCCTGCCCATTGCTGGGGTTTCCGAGGAATGACAGGTGATGAGGCGCGCGATTTAGATTACGATATTTATGTTTAATAAAATATAGAAAATTAACAAATCCATATACAAAGAAAAACAGGAATAGACTATGCAACACAACCAATTATTAGAACAACTTTATAGCGGACATTCACTTTCAACCTCAGAAAGCACCGCTCTTTTTAATGCAGTCATCCAAGGTGAGCTTTCCAATGAACAAATTGCTGCAATGCTTATTGCTTTAAAAGTGCGGGGAGCAAATACTGAGGAAATTTCGGGTGCGGTTGCCGCCTCATTACAAAATGCCAAAGCATTTCCATATCCAAATTATCCTTTTGCGGATATTGTAGGAACAGGAGGCAATGGTCAAAACACTATTAATATTTCCACTACCAGTGCGATTGTTGCGGCATCAATGGGAGCAAAAATAGCAAAACATGGCAATCGTAGCGTGTCGAGTAAATCAGGTGCTAGCGATGTGCTTACCGCACTTGGCGTTAATGTGAATGTCACACCAGAGCAAGCTCGACAAGCGTTAGATGAAATTGGTGTCTGTTTTTTATTTGCTCAACAATATCATTCTGGCTTCCGCCATGTTGCGCCAGTCCGTGCCGCTTTAAAAACGCGCACTATCTTTAATATTTTAGGGCCGCTTATCAATCCTGCTCGCCCAACTTATCATTTACTTGGCGTATATGCGCCTGAATTAGTAAAAACCTATGCTGAAACCGCAGTTGCCTTAGAACATCAACATTCCTTTGTTGTACATGGTTCTGGCTTAGATGAAGTCGCATTGCACGGCGAAACACAAGTGGCAGAAATTAAAAATGGCAAAATTGAATATTTCACTTTAACGCCTGAAGATTTTGGCTTAAAAACGCAATCCCTCGAAAGTCTTCGCGGTGGTGAACCACAAGAAAATGCCCAATATCTGACCGCACTTTTACAAGGCAAAGGAAAGGCTGAACATGCTAATGCGGTGGCTGCAAATACGGCATTATTATTGAAATTATTCGGTTACGATGATTTAAAACAAAATGTGCAAAATGTACTGGCGCATCTTGTATCAGGTAAAGCCTTTGAAACATTACAGAAATTAACCACATATTAATAAAAGCTAATTTTATACGCCACAATAAGAAGAAAAATGATGATTACTCAAGATTTTACTAAACCCATTGATTCCGCTACGGTGCTACAAAAAATCGTGCTTGACAAAGCGCAATGGGTTAAAGCAAAAGAAAAGGAATTTCCCCTTTCACAATTTAAACAAAACATTCAAAACTCTGACCGCTCTTTTTATGATGCGTTAGCAAAAGGTACGCATCAAAAGCCCGCTTACATTTTGGAATGTAAAAAAGCCTCCCCTTCTAAGGGATTAATTCGTGCTGAATTTAATTTGGAAGAAATCGCCAATGTCTATAAACATTATGCCTCTGCTGTATCTGTGCTAACTGACGAAAAATACTTTCAAGGGAATTTTGAATTCTTGCCTTTAGTTCGCGATATCGTAAGCCAACCTGTGCTTTGCAAAGATTTTATGATTAGCGAATATCAAGTTTACCTTGCTCGCTACTATCAAGCGGATGCGATTTTATTAATGCTTTCTGTGGTAAATGATGAAACTTATCGTGTGCTGGCAGAGCTTGCGCATTCTCTTGGCATGGGCGTATTGACAGAAACCAGTAATGAAGAAGAATTTGAACGTGCCCTTGCACTTGGTGCGAAAATTATTGGTGTCAATAATCGTAACTTGCACGATTTAACTGTGGATTTAAATCGTGTTGTTGAACTCACTGAAAAATACGCCGACTGTATTCCTGCTGATGTACGTATTATTAGCGAATCAGGCATTTACAATCACAAGCAAATTCGTCAATTACAAAAAGTGGCGCATGGTTTCTTAATTGGGAGCAGCTTAATGGGCAACCAAGATTTGAATGATGCGGTTCGCTCGGTAATTTTTGGAGAAAATAAAGTATGCGGTTTAACGCGCACGCAAGATGTCAAAATCGTTTACGAAAACGGGGCACTTTACGGCGGATTAATCTTCGTAGAACATTCAAAACGTTGTGTGAGTTTACGCCAAGCGCAAGAATTAGTAACCGCTGCGCCACTTCGATTTGTTGGTGTTTTTCAGAATCAAGAAATTGACTTTATCGTCAAAATAGCCAACCAGTTACAGCTTTATGCGGTGCAATTACATGGTGCAGAAACTGAAGCATTTATTACCGCACTTCGCCAGCAACTACCAAAAAACACGCAAATCTGGAAAGCGATTTCAGTCAATATCGAATCCCAAAGTGCGGTCGATTTTACCGATAATTTAAATGTAGAACGTTATATTTTCGATAGCCAAACAGCGAACCAACAAGGTGGCACGGGGAAAACTTTTGATTGGTCATTAATTCCTGAAAATCTTAAACACAAGATTATTTTAGCTGGCGGCATTTCACCAAATAATGTGGAACAAGCCATTCAACAAAATTGCTTAGGCTTGGATATTAATTCTGGGGTGGAAAGTTCTGCGGGCGTAAAAGATCAAGAAAAAGTGCGGTTAGTTTTTAATAATATTTATTAATTTTAATAACATAGAAATCACTAAATAACCCGAAATGCGCAACTGTTGATCCAGATCGTAATAATTTATTCTACCTAATAATAAAAAACCTATATTTCAGCTTAAATACTAATAGGAGTAAAAATATTATGTGTTTAGACGTTCCGATCAAATTGTCAAAATTGATGAAAATTCTCTTCAACTTGCCACAGTAGATGTATGTGGCGTACAACGTGAAGTAAATATTTCACTAGTCTGCACGGGAAATCCAGCCGATTTACTTGGCAAATGGGTGCTTGTTCATGTGGGCTTTGCAATGACTGTTATTGATGAAGATGAAGCTAAGAAAACCCAAGAGGCTCTGATCACAATGAGCCAACTCGAACATGAAGTTGGGGATTTTTTAGGACTAAATCAAAAATAAAAAGTAGGCATAATGCCTACTTTTTATGTTTTGTTACAACGCCTTAATCGCTTTATACTGCTCTTGGATTTTTTCTAATCCAGATTGGTATTCTGCTTGTTTTTCACGTTCTTTCGCAATAACCGCTTCAGGTGCTTTAGCCACGAAAGCTTCATTGCTAAGTTTGTTTTCGATACGTTTCACTTCGTTTTGATATTTTTCAATCTCTTTGGTTAAACGGGCAAGCTCTGCTTCTTTATTGATAAAGCCAGCCATTGGCACGAGCAATTCAGCATTGCCCACGAGTTTCGCTACGGCAAGTGGTGCGGTTTCGTTTGCGGCTAACACTTGAACGTTGTCTAATTTCGCCATGGCTTTTAAAAGAGCGGTCTGTTTTTCGAGAATTTTTGCATTTTCTGCACTTAAATTACGGAATAACAGATCTAAACCTTTACTTGGGGCGATGTTGCTTTCTGCACGAATATTACGCACCGCAACGATCACTTCTTTTAACCACTCAATTTCAGCTTCTGCTTCTGGATCAAAGCCGTTTTCTTCCACTTGTGGGAAAGGTTGTAACATAATACTGTCAGTAGTAATGCCGACAAATCCTTTCACTTTTTGCCAAATTTCTTCGGTAATAAATGGAATAAGCGGATGCGCTAAACGTAATAATTTTTCTAACACGTGAACCAAGGTTTGGCTTGCCGCACGGATTTGTGCTGCGTTGCCGTTTGCAAATACTGGTTTAGTCAATTCTAAATACCAGTCACAGAATTGGTTCCAAGTAAACTCATAAATCGCATTGGCACAAAGGTCGAAACGATATTGGCTTAATGAATTACGGAAAGTTTCCACGGTACGATTGAATTCTGATTGAATCCAACGATCCGCTAATGAGAATTCGATCTCGCCTTGGCTTAAATCTAATTTTTCATTCGTTAAGACGAAACGGCTTGCATTCCACAATTTGTTACAGAAATTACGGTAGCCCTCTAAACGTTTCATATCCCAGTTGATGTCACGACCGTTTGAAGCTAACGCAGCTAATGTGAAACGCAATGCGTCTGTGCCGTGAGCTGCAATACCTTCAGCAAATTCTTTGCGAGTCGCTTTAGCAATTTTCTCTGCTAATTGCGGCTGCATCATGTTGCCAGTGCGTTTTTCAAGTAAATCTTCAAGGCTAATACCGTCAATCATATCGATTGGATCAAGCACGTTACCTTTCGATTTCGACATTTTTTGACCTTGTTCATCACGGATCAAGCCTGTTACGTACACGGTTTTGAATGGCACTTGTGGTTTGCCGTTTTCATCTTTTACGAAGTGCATCGTAAACATTATCATACGCGCAACCCAGAAGAAGATGATATCAAAACCTGTGATTAACACATCCGTTGGGTGGAACATTTTGAGCTCTTTAGTTTGCTCTGGCCAACCTAAAGTAGAGAACGTCCATAAACCTGATGAGAACCACGTGTCTAATACATCTTCATCTTGTTTGAGTTCAACCGCAGAATCTAAGTTATATTTTGACCGCACTTCTTCTTCGTTACGTGCGACATACACATTGCCTTCTGCGTCATACCACGCTGGAATGCGGTGTCCCCACCAAAGTTGGCGAGAAATACACCAATCTTGAATATCACGCATCCAAGAGAAATAAAGGTTTTCGTATTGTTTCGGCACAAATTGGATTTCGCCGTCTTCCACCGCTTTAATTGCCACATCAGCAAGCGGCTTCACGCTCACATACCATTGGTCGGTTAGCATCGGCTCGATTGGCACACCGCCACGGTCGCCATAAGGCACTTTCAAATCGTGTGGTTTAATTTCGTCTAATAAACCCAGTGCTTCAAAATCTGCGACAATTTTCTTACGCGCAGCAAAACGTTCTAAGCCACGGTAATCCGCAGGAATTGTCGCTTCATAACCAGCAAGTGGTTTGCCGTCAGTACCGATAATTTCCGCTTCATCACGAATATTTGCGTTCAGCGTCAATATATTTACCATTGGTAAATTATGACGTTTACCCACTTCATAGTCGTTGAAATCGTGTGCTGGGGTGATTTTCACGACACCTGTACCGAATTCACGATCGACGTATTCATCGGCAATAATTGGAATTTCACGGTTTGCCAATGGCAGAATCACTGTTTTACCGATTAAAGATTGGTAACGCTCATCTTCAGGATGCACCGCCACAGCCGTATCGCCCAACATGGTTTCTGGACGCGTAGTTGCCACCACTAAATAATCTTTACCATCTGCCGTTTTTGCATCGTTAGCTAACGGATAGCGGAAATGCCAAAGGGAACCTTTGCTCTCTTTATTTTCAACTTCTAAATCAGAAATTGCGGTGTGAAGTTTTGGATCCCAGTTTACTAAGCGTTTGCCACGGTAAATCAAACCTTCTTCGTGCAAACGAACAAACACTTCTTTTACTGCATTCGATAAACCATCGTCCATGGTGAAACGCTCACGTTCCCAGTCGATAGAGTTTCCTAAACGACGCATTTGTTGGCTGATTGTGCCACCTGAATAAGCTTTCCAATCCCAAATTTTGTTGATGAACGCTTCACGACCATAATCGTGGCGCGTTTTGCCTTCTTCAGCCGCAATTTTACGTTCCACCACCATTTGGGTTGCAATACCTGCGTGGTCTGTCCCCGCTTGCCATAAGGTGTTATGCCCTTCCATACGGTTAAAACGGATTAAGGTATCCATTAAGGTTTGTTGGAAAGCATGCCCCATGTGTAGGGAACCTGTTACATTCGGCGGCGGAATCGCAATGCAATAGCTCGGCGCGTTTTCATTTTCAGACGGTTTAAAATAACCGCTCTCTTCCCAATGTTGATAAAGGGCTTGTTCTACCGCAGACGGATTAAAACGGTCTGCCATTTCGAATTTTTGTGTCATTGTTGCTCTCTTTATTTATAGGGCGGACTTTAGTCCGTCATTTTATGTATTTATTGGCGGACTAAGATCCGCCCTACGCTATAATGTATTTAATACATTCTCATATATTTAACTTTGTTTTTTATCATCAAATATATTATTATAAGAGTAAGAACTAGAAGGCTTGTTATCTTTTTCATTATTAGTTAAACTAAATTCAGAATTTAATTCATCTATTTTTTTATCTAATCTATCTATTTTATTATCTAATCTATCAACTTTGTCATCTAATTTCTTAACTAAGACTAAATTCTCTTTTAAAGATAATTCCTTATTCTCATTTTTATAACTGTAATTATAGTCATCGTTAGTTTTATAACTTATCTCATTATTCAATGATGACAAATTATCTTCTAAACTCCAAACACCATATTTAATACTTTGCAAGGTATCATAAACCCTATATGATGTAACAATAACAGCCCCTAATATAGCTATAATTATAAATTTAGTATATTTCTTAAGTTTCTTAATTCTAGAAATAAAATTATCGTTCTTTTCTACTGTTACTTCATTGTTTTCCATATATTTTCCTAGATTTAAAAGTTTAAATTCAATAACAAAAAATTCGCTTTCACTCGGATAAATCCCCCGAATCACCTCTTTTAATTCTTCCAACCCCATATTTTCCTGAGCGGCATGTTGTTCCGTCAGTTCATCAAGAGTAATCGGCGACACTCTTAACACTTCAATGGTGCAGAAGTATTGATTATCTTCAAATCGACCAACACATAAGATATCACCTGCTTTAAAATGGCTTTCGGATTTATCTCGAATGGTGATGGTTTTACGCCCTGCGAGAATATCGGCTTCAAAGCGTTGATAAAAGGTAATATCGTTCATTTATTAACCCACGTTTTCAGTAGAAAGATTCCAACCTTGCAGACGTAATTGTTTATAACGTTCTCGAGCTTGTGTTTTTAACGCATCATCTTTCGGCACAAAATCAATAATTTGGGTAAAACTGTGGCTAAAATCTGGGATTTCTTGTTGCAAATTAATTAACACATCACGGCGTTGTAAATTTCGTTTTCCAAGCCATGAAATCTCAATCGGTGTGGGATATTGTGTTGCCTCACCCGATAAATTATGCGGAACAAATTCATTAGGATCTCGTTGCCACAAACGCTCGTCAATCTCTAGCGCTTGAGCCTCACTTTCGCAACTAATTAGTACTTTTTTCCCTGAACGCCATATTGAAGCAGCAAGATTACAGGCTATTTCTTCGACAGTTAAAGTACAATTTTCCGTAAGAATATAAAATTGTGCAGTTTTTGCCATTTTAGCCCCGTTATTTTCTCAATCTTGCCCTATGAAGAGGGTAGAATTTTAACGAAAAAACCCTAAAAAATAAATAATTAAATATATATTATTACAAATGCGTGAAAATCCACTGCACTTTTATGATCTATGTCACAAAACTGATTTTTAACGTTTTTGTTACGTTCCACTCATAACTCGGAAGTGTTAAAATCGCTTGCGTTTTAATTTTCATTCAATTCATAGGAGTACAGAATGGCATTTCGTATTGAAAAAGACACAATGGGTGAAGTTCAAGTTCCAGCAGATAAATACTGGGCTGCACAAACTGAACGTTCACGCAATAACTTTAAAATTGGTTCAGCCGCATCAATGCCACATGAAATTATCGAAGCTTTTGGCTATTTGAAAAAAGCAGCCGCATTTGCTAATCATGATTTAGGTGTATTACCTCTTGAAAAACGTGATTTAATTGCTCAGGCTTGTGACGAAATTTTAGCAAATAAATTAGATGATCAATTCCCACTTGTTATTTGGCAAACTGGTTCTGGCACACAATCCAATATGAATGTGAATGAAGTAGTTGCCAATCGTGCACATGTGATAAACGGTGGAAAATTAGGCGAAAAATCTATTATTCACCCAAATGATGATGTGAACAAATCACAATCTTCAAATGATACTTTCCCAACGGCAATGCACATTGCGGCATATAAAAAAGTAGTTGAGCACACCATTCCTTGTGTTGAACGTTTACAAAAAACTTTTGCGGCAAAATCTGAAGCCTTCAAAAACGTGGTAAAAATTGGCCGCACTCACTTAATGGATGCAACGCCACTCACATTAGGTCAAGAATTTTCGGCTTATGCAGCTCAATTAGATTTCGGCTTAAAAGCATTAAAAAATACGCTGCCACATTTAAGCCAATTAGCATTGGGTGGAACTGCGGTTGGCACAGGTTTGAACACGCCGAAAGGCTATGATGTGAAAGTGGCAGATTACATTGCAAAATTCACCGCACTTCCGTTTGTCACTGCAGATAATAAATTTGAAGCATTAGCGGCTCATGATGCGATTGTTGAAACTCACGGTGCATTACGTCAATTAGCAATGAGTTTATTTAAAATTGCGAACGATATTCGTCTATTAGCATCAGGCCCTCGTTCGGGAATTGGCGAAATTTTAATTCCTGAAAATGAACCAGGTTCTTCAATTATGCCAGGTAAAGTAAACCCAACTCAATGTGAAGCGATGACAATGGTCTGCGCACAAGTATTTGGTAATGACACTACAATCGCATTTGTGGGTTCACAAGGTCACTTCCAATTAAATGTGTTCAACCCTGTGATGATTGCAAACTTCTTACAATCTGCTCAATTATTGGGCGATGCTTGCGTATCTTTCGATGAACACTGTGCAGTGGGTATTGAGCCAAACTATCCACGCATTAAACAACAACTTGAAAATTCATTGATGCTGGTGACCGCACTTAATACGCATATCGGTTATGAAAATGCAGCTAAAATTGCAAAAACCGCACACAAAAATGGCACCACATTACGTGAAGAAGCGATTAATTTAGGTTTAGTGTCTGCCGAAGATTTTGATAAATGGGTTCGCCCAGAAGATATGGTGGGTAGCTTAAAATAATTCATCGCACAAATTAACATCAGTAATATTAAAGGCGAGTAAAATTACTCGCCTTTTTACTCGTTTCTCATTTGTTTTTTGATGCGGTTTGTTATAATCAACACAATTTTATTCACGGCAATTTATTATGAAAATGAAATCCCTTTTTGTGGCAATGATAACGTTTTTTTCTGCCGCACCTTTTGCTCATTGGCAACCCATCGGAAATGCCGAATACACTTGGGGTCCGTTCCATGTTTATACCATTGGTTTGTTTTCTGAAACTGGCACTTATCAAGAAAATGAACGTCCATTAATGCTCTCTTTCAAATATGAAAAACCCATTGAAGGAAAAAATTTTGCGATTACGCTCATTAAAGAAATCGAAACCTTAAAACTTAATGATGGCGATACTCAAAGCTGGCTTAAAGAAATGCAAGCGACCTTTCCTGATTTTTCCCCAAACGATATTTTGAACTATATTGCCTTACCAGATAGAGGCTACTTCGTCTTAAATGATACAGTTTTGGAACACGATTTTGATGCTAAATTTAATCAGGCATTTATCGGCATTTGGCTTGCACCGAATAGTACTTTTGTAAAACTTCAGCCACAATTATTAGGCAAAACGAAAAGCAATCATGAAGCGGCTGAATTTTATCTCAAACCTGAAATTGAATCCTTTGATGAACAAGATTCTACACCTGAATTACCGCCAAATTATTTATTAGATAATCAGAAAAAATCTCAAGGATAAATTCAGTTTTTTATATTTTGCACCATAAAAAATACCTGTTTCCGAATAAATTATTATCAAGGAAACAGGTATTTATTATTTGAACATTCTCTATCTGACTAAAATTTTTCCCAAACTGGGATAACGCTATCAACTAAATCTAAATTTTTTCCTAACTCAACCCAACCACAAGGGAAATGAAAATCTGAACCAACGGATCCCTGCAGATCAAATTCTTTTGCCCAACGAGCAAGCATTTGACGCTGATCTTTTGTCTGACCACAATCCGCCATTTCCATGCCATCACCGCCCCAAGCCTTAAAATCGACTATCAGCTTACGCACCCATTTCCCCGTCATGTTATAACGTAATGGATGCGCAATAACGGCTACACCGCCTGCGGCATGGATTGTCTCAATCGCTGTGGGAATATCAGTCCATTCAGCTTTAACAAATGCCGATTTTCCTTGCCCTAAATAGCGTTTAAAGGCCTGACCATCATTAGATACCTTACCAATCTGCACCAAATAACGTGCGTAATGAGCACGTGTAACTTCACCATCAGCTAAGGCTTTCGCACCTTCATAAGCATTAGGAATCCCTGCTTTTTCTAATTTATCGCCAATTTCCACCGCTCTTTTTTCCCGTAATGCTTTTTGACTTTGCAAAAGTGCGGTCATTTTTGGATGAGTTTTATCGAAGTTTAATCCTACAATATGGATCCCTCGCCCTTCCCAATTTGTCGAGATTTCTACTCCAGTAATCAATTCAATGCCTACTTCTTTCGCTGCAATCTCAGCTTCATCAATGCCCGCAATCGTATCGTGATCGCATAATGCCAACACGTTCACGCCTTGCGCATAAGCACGATGCACTAATTCAGTTGGACTCAACACTCCATCTGATGCGGAGCTGTGACAATGTAAGTCGTATTTTTTTGTCATTATTTAATATTTTTTACTAATTCTTTTACTAATTTTGGACCGTGATAAATCAATCCTGAATAAACTTGCAACAACTCGGCGCCAGCCTCAATTTTCTCTTGCGCATTTTGCAAACCATCAATGCCACCGCTACCAATAATCGGAATCTGACCTTTCAGTTCTTGATGTAATCGCTTAATAATCTCCGTGCTTTTATGCTGCAACGGCTTTCCACTTAATCCGCCTTGCTGTTCGGCATTTTTCATCCCCATAACCGTATCACGAGAAATTGTAGTATTCGTTGCAATAACGCCATCCATTTTATGACGAACCAATGTATCCGCAATTTGCACTAATTCACTTTCCGTTAAATCTGGTGCAATTTTTACCGCAATCGGCACATATTTATTGTATTGGTTTGCCAAAATAGCCTGACGATCCTTGATGCTTCGCAATAAATCATCGAAATAATCACCATATTGTAACTGACGTAAATCTGGTGTATTGGGGGATGAAATATTCACCGTAATGTAACCTGCGTAGTTATAGGCTTTGTTCAAACAGAAAATATAATCATCTTTGCCTTGTTCCAAAGGTGTGAATTTATTCTTACCAATATTAATGCCTATCACACCTTTATAACGGGCGTTTTTCACATTTTCTATAAGATAGTCAATACCATTATTATTAAAACCATTACGGTTAATAATGCCTTCAGCTTCAATCAAACGAAACTGACGTGGCTTTGCATTCCCATCTTGTGCAACGGGCGTGACTGTTCCTACTTCGATAAAACCAAAACCCAATGTACCGAAACCATTAATTGCATCTCCATTTTTATCCGCTCCTGCCGCCAATCCAATGGGATTAGGGAAATTCACACCCATTACCGTTTTCGGAAAGCCTTTGGGAGCATGAATAAGAGATTTTAAGATCGGTTGAAATAAAGGATTACTGGCTAATTTCAAGCATTGAATCGTGAAATTATGAGCCTTTTCAGCATCCATTTGGAAAATGCCGTGACGGAATAATTGATACATACTCGTTTATCTCTCGGGATAGTTTACTGTAAGAAAAGTGCGGTCAATTTTCACCGCACTTTAAAGGTAAGGTTGCTCGTATTCTACGAGGAACAAAAATGATGTGCAAATAATAAAGAAATAATTAATGGAAAATATTGTAAAATTAAGCTCTACACGATCATTACAACGATTTCTCTGTGCGAGCGACTTTTTTAATACCGTCTTCTTTTAAGCCTAGTTCTGTAGCGAGGTAATCAAATACCCCAACTTTAGAAATGGTTGCAGGCACAACTAAAAAACCATCTTTAGTGATGGTTCTTTGTGTGGCTGCTTGAGTGGTTTTGTCTGTAAATTTCATTTATTTACCCCAATAAAAAAACCGACCATTTCTGATCGGGTTGTTTGTTTTTTTTTTGCAATATCACGCCAACATTTGGCTAATTATTGTTTGTGCTACTTGTTTTATCGTATCAAGTGATAAATCGACGTTTAATTTTCTTCCCACGCCCCATGTGCCGTTATCGGCGAAAGGGTCATTGCTTGCACTTGAGTTTACCGTTCGATTAGGTAAGGACTTCAGAGCAAATCATCCGGTGTAGGTGTTGGCGATAGATTGATCCAAAATCGCCCTAGCCAAATCAGGACTTCCCCCACAGAGTTTTTCCAAGTCTCGCAAACATCGCTTAATCGTATCTTGAGTTTTAATTTCCGCCCGCTTGGCTTTACGCATTCGGCAATAAGCGATCCATGTCTCACGATCGACATAATCCGGCAAAGGAATATTCTCTGCGTTGATTTTCCCATTTGCAGACGTAGCCGATTCCCCTTGGGGGATAGGGGGTTATCTTGTATATTGTTTTTAATATTGTCTTTTGTAGAGTCCCAATTTTTGGTACTGGTACTAGTCCCATTTTTTGGTGCTGGTTTAAAATCGTTATTTTCATCAATGAAAAAGTTGAGTGAAAACTCGTTAATTTCACTTTGTTTACGTTCAATATTAACTAGATTTACCGACTCTAATTCTTCTATTGCTGCATAAGCCGTTTTTCGATCTTTTATGCCGCATTGAGCCATAAATTGAGAGGTAGAAATACGATCTGAATCTTTTCTCCAACCTGTAGTTTTCCGTGCAATGAGCAAATAACATTTGATTGCCTTGCCAGAGAGTGAATCTAAGTATTCATCAACAAAAGAATTTGGTATTTGAAAAGAATTTCTAATAAATCGACTCATAGCATCAACTCCGAAGCATAACGTGACGCGATAAATTCAATGCCTTTGC
>ERZ1023302.50-NODE-50-length-16012-cov-576.970170_pt1 | contig 16012 bp, 13 predicted proteins | sample MGYA00380473_ERZ1023302 | MGnify/ENA primary metagenome ERZ1023302 (study PRJEB33173, sample SAMEA4830380) | metagenome | study: EMG produced TPA metagenomics assembly of the PRJEB25223 data set... | reverse complement strand
CTTCAAAGACAAGCTGATTAGAACGATGCGTATTGATACAACAAAGTTGTCCATTCGCAAGTTGAGTGAGTTCCCAAGAATGGGGATATTTGCGGGTTTGGCTATCAGAATGTGAATACCAAATTGTGTCGCCTTTTTCTCCACATCCTGTCATCGCCCCAGTATTTGCACAATGGATTGTGATTACATCGCCTGTCGGTAATTCAATATCCGCAAGAAATCGTTTGTAACGACGAATTAATGTCGCCGATTGTAAAGCTGGAAGTTGCATAAAGTTCCTTATTTAAGTTTTTCTAAACGTTGTAAAATAGCGTTGTCGTTCATAGCTTGCATTTTTTTCATTCTCAAAGAAAGTAAGAATGCCGCAAAAGTGAGCGAGACCACAAAAGCAATCCAGAAACCTTTCGCATCAATATGTGGCACAAGCCAATCTGTACGACCTAGCGTATAACCAAGCGGCATACCAATTACCCAATAAGAGAAAAGAGTAATATATAAAATCATTTTGGTATCTTTATAACCACGTAAAATACCGCCAACCACCATTTGAATGGTATCTGAAAATTGATAAAGCGCGGCAAATAATAATAGATTTGCTGCCATGGCGATGACAATTTCATCTGTTACGAAAATAGAGGCAATTTCATAACGGAAGAAAATCGTAATTAATGCAGTAATAATTGTCACAGTTAGCCCTAATAATAATGCGGCATAGCCAATTTTCTTCGCATTTTGTGGAGAACCTGCACCCAATGCTTGTCCAACTAAAATCGTCGTTGCCATACCAATCGACATAGGGAACATAAAAATAAAAGAACTGGTATTCAATGTGATTTGATGGCTTGCCACAATAGTTGCACCCAGCGGAGAAAGCATTAAGGACGTAAGTGCAAATAACGCCACTTCGCAACAAATTGCAATGGCAATGGGTAATCCTAAACGCAGTAATTTTTTAAGTGTTTTCAGATTTGGCATTTCAATTAATTGGCTAAATACTTTTAGTGAACGTTCTTGAGCATTGGTGTAGGAATAGAAAATCATCATTAAGCACATTGCCCAGTTCACAATAGCTGTTGCAATACCACAGCCCACCGCACCAAAAGCAGGTATGCCAAATTTTCCATAAATAAAAATGTAATTAAGTGGAATATTCAGCAGTAAACCTAAAAAGGTAATGACCATTGCAGGCTTGGTTTTGGCAATACCATCATTTAAACAACGAAAATTAATCAGCATCAAATAAGCTGGCAATCCCCACAACATCGCGTGTAAATAATCGCGTGCTAAATCTGACATTTTGCTTTCCATTTGCATATATTGCAGCGGAATTTCACAGAAATAAATCAGCAAACCTAAAGGAATACTCACGCCTAACACAAGCCAAATGCCTTGGCGAACTTGATGTGCAATGCGATGGCGTTGGCCTGAACCATTCAAATAAGAAATTGTAGGCGGCAATGCCAACAATAAACCTTGCCCAAAAAACATCAATGGCATCCAAATTGAAGCACCAATAGAAATGGCTGCCATATCAGTGGAACTCACTCGACCCGCCATAATGGTATCCGCTAATCCCATTGAGTTTTGTGCAATTTGCGCTAATAAAATAGGCAAGGAAATTTTAATCAACTTTTTAATATCAGTGTGGTATTGAGATAAAAGACGAAAATTCATAAATTTGATATACTGCTAAAAATTTTTAGAAAAGGAAAAAATTATGTTTACTGGAATTGTCCAAGGCACCGTCCCTATCCACTCCATTAAAGAAAAGGCTAATTTTAGAACACAAGTAGTAAAATTACCACCTGAAATGCGTAAAGATCTGGAAATTGGCGCATCAGTAGCAAATAACGGCGTATGTTTAACTGTAACTGAAATTAACGGCGATCTGGTTAGCTTTGATCTGATGCAAGAAACTTTAAAAATTACAAATCTAGGCACAGTAAAAGTGGGCGATTATGTAAATATCGAACGAGCCATGCAAATGGGAACGGAAATTGGCGGGCATTTATTATCTGGTCATATTTATTGCACCGCAAAAATTTCAGATATTATCGCTAGTGAAAATAACCGAAAAATTTGGTTCGAGCTACCAAACGCAGATGTAATGAAATACATTTTAACGAAAGGATTTGTTGCGGTAGATGGCATTAGCCTCACTATTGGGGAAGTAAAAGGCACGCAATTCTGTGTGAATTTAATCCCTGAAACTTTGCAACGAACCCTAATGGGGCAGCGTAAAGTAGGCGATATTGTGAATATTGAAATCGATCCTCAAACGCAAGCTATTGTAGATACGGTGGAAAATTATTTGCAGTCAAAAAATTTTTAGTTCATTTAAAAATATTAAGCCATTGAATAAAGTGAGAATAGGCATAAAGCCTATTCTCACATCATCAAGTGTTACTGCAACGCTTTCTCAATTTTTTCAAATAAATCTTTTGAAAGATTTTCTACAATGCTTAGGCGTTCTAAAGCGCGTTTCATCAGCGTTTGGCGTTGAGCATCAAAGCGAGAAAAACGAATTAATGGCTCGATTAAGCGTGCTGCCACTTGTGGATTACTTTCATTTAAACGAATTAACACATCCGTTAAGAAACGATAGCCAGAACCGCTTACGTTGTGAAATGCTTTTAAATTGTGATTTGCAAAGCTACCCACTAATGAACGTAAACGGTTTGGATTATTAAAATTAAAACTTGGGTGATCCATTAATAACTGAATAATTTCCAACACATTTTCATCTGGGCGAGTAGCTTGTAATGCAAACCATTTATCCATCACTAATCCATCGTGTTGCCATTTTTGTTCAAAATCAGCTAATAACACATCTCTGCAAGGTAATGCAGCTTTAGTTGCAACACTTAATGCTGCCAATGTATCTGTCATATTATTCGCATTATTATAGTGTTTTTGCACTAAGTTGTTACCCAAATTCGTATAAGCCAAATAAGTTAAGCAAAGATTACGCATTGCACGCAAGGCGATGTCTTGTTGCGTAACTTGATAATCATCAAGACGAATATGGGTATAAACACGCAAGAAATCATCTTTTAACGATTCTGCAATTTGCGCTTGCATAAATGCTCTTGCGGCTGAAATACCATCAGGATCGATAGTTTTGAAACCTTCCGCAAATTCCATTTCTTTCGGCAGTGTGAGAATTAATGTTGCCAGTTCAATATCTTTCTCATAATGGTTCAGAACATAAGAAAGTGCGGTCAAAATTTCAGGCGAAATTTCTAGTGGCTCGCCTTGTTGGAAACGCACAACATTACGACGTAATTCTTGCGCAAATAGCATTTGTGCCGCATCCCAACGGATAAATTGATTGTCTGCAAATTTCAGCAAGCCTAATAACTGTTCCGTTTTATAATCATAATCCAGTTTTACTGGCGCAGAAAAATCACATAATAATGCTGGAATTGGACGACCATAAATGCCGTGAAATTCAAAGACTTGGTCTTTTTCAGTGACATTTAATACATCACTCAACAATTCGCCATTATGTTGTAACATTTGTTTCGTGCCATTCGCATCATAAAGCGCGATTTTTAATGGAATATGTAAATTCACTTTTTCCATTTGATCTGCGGTTGGCGGTGTGGATTGTGAAACCGTTAAACGATAAGTATGCGTTTTTTCGTCATAAGCATCGCTAATCAATAATTCTGGTGTACCCGATTGGCTATACCAACGGCGGAATTGGTTTAAATCGAGGTTATTTGCACGTTCCATCGCAGAAACAAAGTCTTCACAGGTTGCCGCTTTGCCATCATTTTCAGCAATATAAAGTTGCATCCCTTTTTGGAAGCCTTGCTCCCCTAATAAAGTGTGCAACATACGAATCACTTCTGCCCCTTTTTCATATACGGTTACGGTATAAAAATTATTCATTTCAATCACTTTTTCAGGGCGAATTGGGTGTGACATTGGGCTTGCATCTTCGGCAAACTGCACGGTGCGTAAAAATTTCACATTATTAATGCGATTCACTGCACGCGAACCTGTATCTGAAGAAAATTCTTGATCGCGGAAAACCGTTAAGCCTTCTTTCAAACTTAATTGGAACCAATCACGGCAAGTCACACGATTGCCTGTCCAGTTATGGAAATATTCGTGTGCAATCACACTTTCAATGGCAAGATAATCCTCATCTGTTGCCGTTTGTGGATTTGCCAACACAAATTTAGAGTTAAAGATATTTAACCCTTTATTTTCCATTGCGCCCATATTGAAGAAATCGACAGCAACGATCATATAAATATCTAAGTCGTATTCTAAATTAAAGCGATCTTCATCCCATTTCATCGCTTTTTTCAAACTTTCCATTGCCCAAGTTGCACGGTTAAGATTACCGCGATCCACATAAAGCTCTAACGCAACTTCACGGCCACTTTTAGTAATAAATTTATCTTGTAATAAATCAAAATCCCCCGCCACTAAAGCAAATAAATAGCTTGGTTTTGGGAATGGATCATTCCATTCCACCCAATGGCGACCATCTTCTAATTCGCCACTTGCAATGCGATTGCCATTAGAAAGTAAGAATGGATATTTAATTTTATCTGCCGTAATTTTGGTTGTGTAACGCGCCAATACATCTGGACGATCAAGCATATAAGTGATTTGACGGAAACCTTCCGCCTCACATTGCGTACAAATACCCTCGCCAGACTGATACAACCCTTGTAATGAAGTATTTTCGGCTGGCACAAGGAAAGTCACAATTTCAAGCTCAAATTCTTCCGCACTTTTGCCTTTCAAATCGAGCGTTAAACTCTCGCCATCTTGTTGATAAGCAGAAAATGGCTCGCCATTAAATTTAATAGAAGAAAACTGGAAGCTATGCCCGTCTAAACGTAAAGAAGTCGCTTCATCATTTAAGCGTTGGAATTTTGTGGTTGCGGTTACCACAGTATGTTTAGGATCAAGTTGAAAATCTAAATAAATGTCTGTGACCGTAAAATCTGGTTGTTTGTAATCTTTTCTATATTTTGCTTTGGCTAACATAATTTGACCTATTCTTATAAAAATTGTGCTTAGGATAAAATTTTATCCTTAAAGTTGCAATGGTATTTTCCTATAAAAAAAAGACTGAAGTTTAAACCTTCAGCCTTTATATTCCCACCCTACATTATTATTGATATGACATTGTGAAAGTGGCGGCAGCATTGACTTTTCCTTCGGTTAAGGCGCCTCTTGTTTGGTCTTTTACGTAATAGACTTTGAAAGTTTCTTGGGCGTTTTTATCCCCTTCACTAGGTTGTTGGTATAATGCAAATTGTCCAGCATTCCCCATTTGAGCTGAATCATTACCGTATTTTACAGTATCTGTGCCACTTTCTCGTTTGATTCTTAAACTAACGCCTGTGGCTTGTCCGCCGCCTTGTTGTGTTTTGAGTAAGTCGCTTGCACCGTTATTGGTAGTGCCTTGTTCGCCTTTGAAAGTAATCATTACACGAGGGAATAAGTATTGTCCGTTTATTTTGTTTTCTTCTTTATCGCAAGATACGCTTAGTTTAAATTCGCCGCCCTCAATTTCATTTTTGTTATCAAATTCGCGTTTTTTGACTTTTTCTAATATAACCGTTTTGTTTTTTTCACTACTTACTAAGAAGCATTGGCGTTGTTTTTCAAGTAACATAACTTGAGGTGTTTTTAAATTAACATTTATTCGTCCATTATCTATTATTGCAAATGTAATCATTTTAGGTTTAAAATTAACAGAATCCATTTTAATATAGCCTAAATCCAAATCTAATGTTGGAATTCTTTTCATTCCATTTTGTATGGAATTATCAAGAAGATGTAATTTAGCCCGAAGTAAGAAAAAAATCGATACAGTATCTCCAAAATATAATTGGACACTACCTATTTTTGCAGTGTTAGTAATACCAAATTTTAAAGGTGGTAAATAATCATCACGACCTTGATATCGCATACCTAGCTGGAAAGATACCCCCAATTCTGGATGGTCTTTAATTTTAAAAATCGAATCTCCAGTATTAGGATCTTTCATGTTTGTATTTTCTAATTTTGCTGTATTTAAATGAAAATTTAATGGTAAAGTTAGTGGAGAGCAACCTCCACAAGTAAAACCTCTAAATGAGTATCCTGAATCCCCTGTTACATTAGTGGGAATCCAGTCAGTAAATGGAGTTGGTAAAGTAGTTGCAATATTACCATCAAAAATATCATATTTTGGATTATTTAGAGCTTTAGAGAAGAGGACTATTTCAGGTTTTGTAGATAATGCAATTAAACGAGAATTATCACCATTAAATGTAAATACTTTTCGAAAGCCCTGAACTTGCCCTGAACTTGCCTGCTTCGGGCCCGCCATTGCTGGATATGCGGAAAAAAGAAATAATAGCACCATAAGATATGGTAAAAGAGAGAGATGGAGCAGGCTTGATTTTAATGTTTTCATTTTATTTACCTATTAAAAATTACTTATACTGCACTTCAAAAGTTGCAGTGGCTTCAACGTCGCCTGCGGTGGCTGCACCTGTGGCGTAATAATGTGCAAAGTAGTCAAAACGGGGTTGAATAACTGCGCCGTTTTGCGCTTTGCCTGTGTCGGAGGCTTTTTCGCTGTTGGCTTCGGTGCCATCCACCTTGATAGGCATGCCTGTGCCATCGGCTTTGACAATTTGAATGCCCACGTTGGTGGCTTTGCCGATGCCTATCTTATTGGAAAGATAAGATTGCCCTTTTGTTGCACCGTTAAATAACAGGGCGGATTTTCCTACATCAACTTCCTTGCATTCTTTTAACGTGATGGAAAAAGGCACAGGGGCGGCAGTTTGCCCTTCGTGGCTTAAATTAGCTTTTCCCACTGTTGGCAGGGTAACCGTGCGATTTTGGCTGTCTGTTTCAATTTTACAAGTGCCATCACCTAAAATCTCCCCTTGAAAGGTTACTTTGCCATCGTAAGCATAAGCAGGCAGTGCCACAATGCAATCAAGCAGAGCCACGCAAGCAAGCAGAGCCAGACGATGAAACCTAAAGCATTTTGAGCCACTATAATTTGCTGCACTATAATTTGTTCCACTATAATTTGCTCCACTACAAGAAGCGGTGGATTTTTGATGGAAAAGTGCGGTTAATTTTTTGGGTGTTTTTTGCATAAATCCTCTTCAATTATTTATTTTGCGGTTTTGCATTGAATATCGTGACTTTGTATTTGTGCGTTATCCAAATCAACTTGATATTGGAAACGGCATTGTTCGCTTTCTCGCTCGCCCCATTTGACGATTAACTCGCCTTTTGGCTGGGTAAGTTTATTCGCGAAAAGCACGCCCCCTTGCACCACATCGCCCACAAATGCCCCTTTGCTATCTTGTGCGGTGGATGCCATTGGCACTGGCTCGCCATTTGGCAAAGTGAGGTTAAATAGCACCATTGTGTTTTTGCCCGTGCGGAAATCCACTAAGCTAATTGAATTTGCACGAGGAATGATTTGGCGTTCAGTGGCTTCAAATTCCACATTCGCCTCCGCATCAGATGGATTGATACCAATATAATTGATTTCATACGGGCTGGTGTAAGGCATAACCGCATTGCCGAAATAATCAAGGCTCACATTGGCAGCTGATTCCACTTTTGCCCCTGCGGCATCTTTGGCGTGAATAATGGCAAAACTTTCGCCAACAGGTTGGCTTAAGGTAATACCATGTTTGTGCGCCACAACAGCACCGCTTGCGCCTAATGAGGTGGAGCGATTTTTGAGGCTATCACGTGAATAAGAAGCACGGTAACTACCAATGCTATTGTTATGTGCAAGATTTGCGTCATAACTGCGATAGCCTTGATTATTACGTGAAGCGTTAATGCCATAACTCCATTGATGACGTTCGCCAAAAGAGCCATTTACGCCAAGTCGTTGGTTAATATCGTTACCACTGCGAGAATAACCACTATCTGCAGAATGGTTATCACCTAATGGCAGGCTGAGACTCAAATAAATGCTGTTGTCACGTTTGCCCGTTTCTTTATCAATACTCTGTGAGAGGTTTACAGAGTAATTGAGAATGTGGAAGCTGTTTGAATAGGCTATTTGATATTGCGTATTCGTGCCACGTTTTTCCCAATAATTATAGGTTTGTCCTGAAAGATAGAGATTTCCCCAATTCCCCAGACTTTGGCTTAAACTCACTTGAAACTGATTTTTTGGGCGGTAAATTTCAGGCAAATACGCACCGCTAAATTGTCTGAAAGTGCGGTTAAGACCAATGGTGTCGCTTAAGGTGTAAAAATCCCGTGAAGAATAGCGATAGGCTGCCAACGTGATATTGGTGCCACTTTCATTGAAGTTAATACTATAACTGCCGTGCAAGCTGTAGCCGTTTTTGCTCACATTTTTTAGCGGAAATTCAGCGTGCGACCAAGTGGCATCAGCAGAAAACGCCCCAATCGGCGTATTTAAACCAAAACCAAATAGCCCTGCACGATAATGACGTGTATAAAGCAGGCTTGAATTCAGCGTGAGATGATTAGTTAAACCATATTGCAACACGCCTTGTAACACACGTTCATCAAAGGTGCGGCTGTCAATTCGATAACGTCCGCCAGCTAATTGATAACGCAAATGCCCCACACGCATTAACGGGGCAAGATTAGAAAACGGCACAATAAATGACCGCACTTTACCATCACTTTCTTGGATTTCCACCGTTAAATCGCCGCTATAACCGCTGGCATACAAATCGTTAATCACGAAAGGCCCTGTGGGAACGGTGATTTGATAAATCGTATAGCCATTTTGTTTGATGCTGACTTTGGCGTTTGTGTTTGCCACGCCACGCACCACTGGGGCAAAACCACGTTGTGATGGGGCAAGCATTCTATCATCAGAGGCAATACGCAAACCACGCATACCAAAATTTTCGCCAATGCGGGCAGTGCTGAAAAAATCCCCAACAGTGACATTGCCACGAAGCAGGGCGAAATCTCGTTGTAAATAGGTATCGCCACGTTCGTAATGATTTTTGCCCTTATCATTAAAACCCGAGCTACTTTGGTTTTCAAAACGGCTAAAACTGCCGCTATGACGCAATGCCCAGTTGCCAAAATTTACGCCACTACGCAAGCCCACATACAAACTTTCGGATTTTACTTCGGGATTACCAGAACGATAATAGTTGATATCGTAATTTGCAAAAGCAGCATTGGTGCCAGTTTGCCAGCGAGATGGGGCAATATAGCCTCTTGGTCGGCGAATAGTGAGAGCTTGAGGGAGCTCAAGTTTCAATTTCATTTCGCCGCTTTGATATTCAAAAGTGCCTTTAGGAATGGCATTAGAAGCAAAGACACAAGTGTCATCTTCTGCATTAGGCGATTTCACAATGGCTTCATCCATCAAATCCAGCATTTCTTGAAGTTTAGGCGTAAAGCATAATTCTGCCCGACCTGTAGCAGGATTATCAGCAAAAATAATATCGCTTTCGCCTTTTTCTTCATTATTTACATAGATTTGAGCTTCATAACGCCCTGGTAACACGGCATTTTTTACATTAAATCGGGCAAAATCAATGTCCAACACCGAGCCGCCTCCCCAAAGAGAGGCATCAAATTGGTCTTCTGCCCAGACTAAAGGATTTGCCAATAGCAGTGAACAAGCAAACGCAATTTTATTTAAGGGAAAAATTTTTGTTTTCACGAATTAAAGCTCTCCTTGTAGTGGTTGTAGAGTGGTGGGTTTCAGCCCACCTTTGTTATGGTTAATCGGTGGGCTAAAGCCCACCCTACGTTATTATTGAGCGATGGCGTCGCCTTCTTGGTCGGCACCGTAATCATTAACCAACACCCATTTCAATTTATCGCCAGAACGCACACCCTTGGCTTCAAATACCGCTTGAGAAAAAGGGGCAACCATTTTGACATTTTTCGCAGGTTTATTTTGATGTAACAAACCAATATAGTTCATATAATAAGGTGTTTGATTATCCACCAGCACACCTTTAGGCGTGGCTTTAAACACCACTTTTTTCATCGCATCGAACGGATCAAGCGAAAGTTTCGCAGGGCGATAAAACAACTTCAAACGTGAACGAATAGCAATTTGCATAAAACTGCCGTGTTTTGCCAGAAATTCCGCATCGGGTTTCGGCGGTATATCTAACAAATTAAAATAAAAGAGGCTTTCACGATCGTCAGGTAAAGGCTCGCTGCCTGTGAACGTAATCCGCAAACTCTGCCCTGATTTCGCTTCCACTCGAGCAACAGGCGGCGTAATCACAAAAGGAGTTTTGGTGTATTTTGGATCGGCATTTGGATCGCCATTATCAATCCAGGCTTGCACCAAGGCTGCCGAATCATCATTATTTTCTAACTTCACGATAACATTTTTTTGCCCAGCGGGATAAATCACTCTGGTGCCAGTGATAACCACATTCGCATTGGCAGAAAATGCACAAAGTGCAGTAAAAAATAGTGCGGTAAAAAATAAAAGTGTTTTTTTAAACATTCTGTTTCCCTATTTCAACATAATTAAATCCGTAAACTGGGCTAAGCCCATATTTATCCTTATTCATTTCCCCGTAGGCGGGGCTTTAGCCCACCGTGCCTAATATATTACAGTTGTTTGATTACGTTCCGCGTGGGCTTACGCCCACCCTACAAATCTTTTTTATATGTATCCACGTGGGCTAAAGCCAACCTACAGCGAATTAATTCAAAATAAAAATATGAAATTTTTCAAAAAGGGCTTTAATTATATATATATATATATATAATGGAAGAGTTTTTTTACTTTTTTTGGGAAAACAAAGTTTGCTGTTTATTAAGTTAAGGCTTTGGCATTTTAATAAACGGTTTATATTAATCTTTTTGCCTTATTTATAAGGCAAAAACCTCTTTATGGAGCAATTTATTATGAAAAAAACACTTCTTGGTAGCTTAATTTTATTGGCATTTGCAGGAAATGTGCAGGCGGCAGCTAATGATGAAACAAAAGGGACTGTTACTTTCTTTGGTAAGGTTGTTGAGAATACTTGTAAAGTGAAAACGGAAAATAGAAATATGAGCGTAGTATTAAATGATGTGGGTAAAGCACATTTAACCACAAAAGGAAATACCGCAATGCCTACACCATTTACGATTACTTTGGATAACTGTAATACAACTGGAACTGGAGCGAATTATGCGAATAAAATCGGGGTTTATTTCTATTCTTGGGAAAATACAGATAAGGACAATAGCTTTACGTTGAAAAATAAAACCGGTCAAGATTACGCAACTAAGGTTAATATTCAGCTTATGGAAAGTAATGGCACAACTCCAATTGAAGTTGTAGGCAAAACGACAGATGATTTTACTCACAAAACCAACGGTTCTACAAATCAATCTCCTGTAGCTAAAGATCATATTTCAGGCAAAACGAATGTAGTTGCTAATCAATCCGAATACCCCATCCAATTTATCGCCCAATATTACGCAACAGATGCAGCAACTGCTGGCAAAGTACAATCCTCAGTTGATTTCCAAATTGCTTACGAATAATTCCTAATGTGACGCAATCTAAGCCCACGTGTTTGTTATATCCTGCCTGGGCTTACGCCCACCCTACAAATCTTTTTTATATGTATCCACGTGGGCTAAAGCCCAGCCTACGTGATGAAAGAAAATGTAAATACGTTTTGTTATCTTAAACTTGGTTTTTCACGAAAAATTTTTTCTTTAATTGCTTCCGTCACAAAAGCATTAAGAGAACGATCGCCAGCTATGATCGTTGCTTCTCTATGCAATTCCTCGCCAATTCGTACATTAAATACACCTTTAAAAGGTTTATCCGGTTCTTTACCTAATTCCAAACAATCTTGTAAATATAAATCAACAGATTGACGAAATTCTTTTTCTAGCTCAGATAATGACTCTGCTTCGTAAGTTACTAAATCACGAATGTAAGCAAGTTTGCCAAATAATATATTGTTTTCTAAATCCGCCTCAATCGTGCCAACATAACCTTTATAATTTAATAACTTCATAGAATACCTACCTGTTTTAATGATTCTTTCACTGACTTTAAAGCACCGCCTTTAATATAATTTTCAGGGTGAGGCTTGTGTAACAAAATCGTGTGCTTGAGTGTTCTATTATAAAATCTCACTCGAGAGCCTGCCATTTCTCGCTTTTCATAACCTTGTTGAGCTAACAAAGAAGCTAATTCATTCCAATTAAATGTAGATTTTGATTGTGCGAGCTTATCTAATAATTTTTCAGTTCGTCCCATATAAACTATCGCCCATTAATTTGGTATCAAGTATAGTTACTAAAATTTAAAAATCAAATAATTATAAAATAATCCCCATTAATACGTACATAAATAGCAAACGTTTGCTCGATATATGTAATCTATGCTATTCTACATCACGTTTTTAATTAGAAAATTGAGAAAATAGCATGTCAAAAACTGCACAAATTGCCGTTGTGATGGGGTCAAAAAGTGATTGGGCTACTATGCAAGAGGCAACTCAGATTTTAGATGAATTAAACGTGCCTTATCATGTGGAAGTCGTCTCAGCTCATCGTACACCTGATAAACTTTTTGAATTTGCCGAAAATGCACAAAAAAATGGCTATAAAGTAATTATTGCTGGTGCAGGCGGTGCGGCACATTTACCTGGTATGATCGCAGCCAAAACCCTTGTGCCAGTGCTGGGCGTGCCAGTAAAAAGTTCTATGTTAAGTGGTGTGGATAGCCTTTATTCAATTGTGCAAATGCCAAAAGGAATTCCTGTCGGAACATTAGCGATTGGTCCTGCAGGCGCGGCAAATGCTGGCTTGTTAGCCGCACAAATTCTAGCAGGTTGGGATGCAGAATTGCTTTCACGCTTGCAATCTTTCCGTGAAAGCCAAACTCGTGCTGTACTGGACAATCCCGATCCACGCACATAAAAAATATCTTCAGATCTGACCGCACTTTTAAAGTGCGGTTGTTTTTTTCGTAAATTTAACGAGAAATATTATGCAAAACTCCACCTTATACCCAACCGTTTATGTACTTGGCAACGGACAACTCGGCAGAATGTTAGGTTACGCGGGCGCACCTTTAGATATTTATGTTGAACCCTTAGCCTTCAATGCGCCAGTTTTTGACTTACCTGAAAATGCGATCATCACGGCGGAAATTGAACGCTGGGAAAAAACGCCTTTGACTGAATTACTCGGCAATCATAAAAACTTCGTTAATCAACATGTATTTGGATTATTAGCCGATCGTTTTACTCAAAAATCCTTGCTTGATGAACTCAATCTTTCTACCTCGCCTTGGTGTTTATTAAAAGATAAAACGCAATGGAATGATGTTTTCCAAACTGTTGGCGAGAAAGTCGTCGTTAAACGTAGAACAGGCGGATATGATGGACGCGGTCAATGGGTTATCAGCGATGAAAATAAAGCGGACATCACCGATGATTTATTTAATAAAGTGATCGCAGAAAAATTTATTCCCTTCGATTATGAAGTGTCTATTGTAGGTGCGAGATTTAAAAATGGCGAAAAGCGTTTTTATCCTGTTACGCATAACCTGCAACAAAACGGTATTTTGCGTTGCAGTGTAGTTGATAATTCATTTCCTCAACAATCCACCCAACAAAAGCAAGCGGAAGCCATGCTCGGCAAAATTATGGATAAATTAGGCTATGTAGGTGTAATGGCAATGGAATGTTTTGTTGTAGGCGAAAAATTACTGATTAACGAACTTGCGCCTCGCGTACATAACAGTGGGCATTGGACACAACTAGGCTGTGCTATTAGTCAATTTGAATTACATTTACGTACGCTACTCAATTTGCCAACGCCTGAATTACAAACGTTCGCCCCAAGTGTAATGATTAATTTAATCGGCACCAATCATAACCCTAAATGGCTTAACATACCTTTTGCACAGCTTCATTGGTACGGTAAAGAAGTGAGAGCTGGACGTAAAGTTGGGCATATTAATCTTTCCCATCCCAATAAAGCGGTCATTATTCAACAATTAGAAAAACTCCGCTCTGAGTTACCGGAAGATTATCAGTCTGGATTAAATTGGGCGATTGAAAAACTAAAATAATGTAAAAAATGACCGCACTTTTTGATGAATATTTAAAAATATCAAAGTGCGGTTAATTTTTATAAAAATCTTTCTTGATAAAATAAAATGACTGAAGTATAAAACTATCCATCACACAACACATACATAAGGAAAAGCTATGTTTGAACATATCAAAGCGGCACCAGCCGATCCAATCTTAGGCTTAGGCGAAGCATTTAAATCCGAAACTCGCGAAAATAAAATCAATTTGGGTATTGGCGTTTATAAAGATGCGCAAGGCACAACCCCGATTATGCGTGCAGTAAAAGAAGCCGAAAAACGCTTATTTGATAAGGAAAAAACGAAGAATTATCTAACTATCGATGGTATTGCGGATTATAACGAACAAACAAAAGCACTCCTTTTCGGTAAAGATTCTGAAGTCATCCAATCTAATCGTGCAAGAACAGTACAAAGTTTAGGCGGAACAGGCGCATTACGCATTGCGGCAGAATTTATTAAACGTCAAACTAAAGCACAAAATGTTTGGATCAGCACCCCAACTTGGCCAAACCACAATGCGATTTTCAATGCCGTCGGTATGACAATTCGTGAATATCGTTATTATGATGCTGAACGCAAAGCCCTTGATTGGGATCATTTACTTGAAGATTTAAGCCAAGCAAGCGAAGGCGATGTGGTGCTTTTACACGGTTGTTGCCATAATCCGACTGGTATTGACCCTACTCCAGAACAATGGCAAGAATTAGCCGCACTTTCGGCGAAAAACGGCTGGTTGCCGCTCTTTGACTTTGCTTATCAAGGTTTAGCCAATGGATTAGATGAAGATGCTTATGGCTTGCGTGCTTTTGCGGCAAACCACAAAGAATTGTTAGTAGCAAGTTCATTCTCGAAAAACTTTGGTTTATACAATGAGCGTGTAGGTGCCTTTACTCTTGTGGCTGAAAATGCAGAAATTGCATCAACCGCATTAACACAAGTGAAATCAATTATTCGTACACTCTACTCTAACCCTGCATCTCACGGCGGCGCAACTGTAGCAACAGTATTAAATGACACTCAACTTCGCCAAGAGTGGGAAAATGAATTAACTGAAATGCGCGAACGTATCAAAAAAATGCGTCATTTATTCGTTCAGTTATTAAAAGAATACGGTGCGGAACAAGATTTCAGCTTTATCATTGAACAAAACGGTATGTTCTCTTTCAGTGGATTAACAGGGGAACAAGTGGATCGCTTAAAAGAAGAATTTGCGATTTATGCTGTTCGTTCTGGTCGTATCAATGTGGCTGGTATTACTGAAGATAATATTCGCTATTTATGTGAAAGCATTGTGAAAGTGCTTTAATAGGGTTAGAAATAATATATCCTCTAAAATATTGTAAGTAACAAATAAAGCCTTGATTATCAAGGCTTTAATTTTATTTAATTATTAACAAATTCTCGGCAATGGTTCATTTGTTGGTAAATCTAATAATCGACTTTGTCCAAAAATACCCACTAAACTCACTTTTTTGTCGGTTGTCACTTCACCAATCACAGCCGCATTTTCACCTAATGGATATAGAAATCATAAACTAATAATTTCTGTGGCTAATTCGTTAATAAATCCATGATGATGGGATGAAATCAACATGGGTAAGGAAAGTTCACGCAAAAGTGCGGTCAATTTTTCAGTGTTTTTTCGATCTAATCCATTGGTGGGTTCATCTAATAATAAGATTTTTGGTTGCATCGCTAAGACACCAGCAAGTGCAGTAAAATTTTTTTCCCCACCAGATAGGGTATGCACCATACGATCTTTTAAACCTGTGATGCCAAGACGTTCTAATTGCTGCTCTGCGATATGATACGCCTGCTCTCTGGGCATATTTTGGTTTAATGGCCCGAAGGCAATATCATCCAACACTGTTGGGCCAAAAAGTTGATCATCGGCATTTTGAAAACAAATACCAATCGTGCCACGAAAGG
>ERZ1023302.47-NODE-47-length-16647-cov-557.698469_pt1 | contig 16647 bp, 18 predicted proteins | sample MGYA00380473_ERZ1023302 | MGnify/ENA primary metagenome ERZ1023302 (study PRJEB33173, sample SAMEA4830380) | metagenome | study: EMG produced TPA metagenomics assembly of the PRJEB25223 data set... | reverse complement strand
ATTTATTGAAAAGCAAAACTGGCACAGTGTGGCTTTCTGATGATACTTTAATTAAGCAATTTAATAGTCGTGATGGGCAAGATTTTGGACTGGAAAGCTATGCACTTTTCCCTGATTTATTTAATCAGCCTGATATTGTTCTACAAGATAATGATCGTTTTTATTTTATCAAAAACTTTGAGAAACAGCGTATTTTAGGTGTAATAAAGCACTTATCTAAATTTAATGAAATTTTTGTGCTTTCGGCAAGGGAGATTAATATCAAGGAAGTAGAAAAAATGAAAGGTAAATTGGCAGTTATCAAGTAAGGCTCCCGATCACTTACACACGCTCTCGGACACCTGAGCAGGACGAGCCACCTCAAGTAGGCTGCGGCAGGGAGATTATCACCGCTTTTTTTATAACTGCCTTGCATGAATATACCCCTTTAAAATTTAAAAAGCAACATAGGAGAAAATATGGACAAACTTTTGGGACAAGATTGGCAAGAATGTTATCCGAATACGTTAAGTCAGAATGAAAAAGCCTGCTTGAAACAGGCTTTACTACATCGATTTACTTACTCACAAGGTGAGAGCTTTGGTTTGCAAAGTTACTTGAGAGATTTACGCATTATTAACGATTATCCAGAAACGAGCGAAGTAAATTAGGCTCAATATCCCCAAAAGAAATCTTTGTGCTGTCGTTTAGATTAGTGAGTGATAAGCAATGGAGAAAGGCATTTAAAGAGTAAGCCACTAGGCGGGGCTCGAACCCACCGCACACAGTCCAAGGTACTATTTCAACCTATCGCTTGCGATCCTCGAGATTCATCGCTTTTCTAGTGGCTTGACGACTATACCCCCTTAAATTTTAAAAATCAACGATTATGATAGACATTGAAATCAATAATGCGCAAGAAGTTACCGCACTGCTTGAACGATTAGCGCAAGCCACGGCACATCGTGCGCCTTTAATGCGTAGCATTGCGGGCTCAATGGAATCGGCTGTCGCGCAGTTGTAGGGTGGGCTTTAGCCCACCAACAAACAATCGTGAGATATTTTGGTGGGCTGAAGCCCACTCTACATTAAGTACGCATCATTCTATGCGTACTTCTTTTTATTTTAGGAGTAATCATTATGATGATTTTATCTTGCTTTTTTAGGGACAGTTATGTTGTGCGAACTTATACGTAAAGCTTAAATTTGAAGATTTTCAAGTAACCACTTTAGAAAAAACTGGTTTGTCACTTTCTTTGGAGAGTTTTCAGCAATTACTTCCCCAAATTTTTATGCGAGCAAAAGGGCGATCGATTCGTTTGATTGGGTTACATGTCAATTTACCTGAAGAAAATAAACAAGAACAAATGAGCCTCTGGTGATATAATCTTGCGGTTTTTTAGGAGTCGATAGAATGGAACATAAATTAGAAGATATTATTGCAATTTTTAATCAATGTTTTGAAGAGGAATACAACACTCGCTTAGTCAAAGGCGGTGAAGAACCCATTTATTTACCCGCAAATGATGAAGTGCCTTATAACGCGATTTATTTTGCGCGAGGGTTTTACAGCAGTGCATTGCACGAAATTGCCCATTGGTTAGTGGCAGGCAAAGAACGCCGTAAACTAGAAGATTTTGGTTATTGGTATGAGCCAGATGGACGTTCAGAAGAACGCCAGCGTGATTTTGAAAAAGTTGAAGTTAAACCGCAAGCATTAGAGTGGATTTTGGCAACGGCGGCAGGTTTTCGTTATTTTGCCAGTGCGGATAATTTGAATGGCAATCCGGGCGATACACAGCCTTTTAAACAAGCCGTGTATGAACAAGTGAAAACCTATGCGGAAAAAGGTTTACCAAAACGAGCTGAAACGTTATGCCATGCTCTTGCTATTTTTTATGGCACAGAAGATCGTATTGATTTAAGTAAATTTGATGTGGCACGCATTTAAAGTTATATTATTCCTTGCCCTTTTTACAGGGAGTGTAATCAATATTATCAACTAAACAATAGTTTGTTTTATAATTTTTTACAAAAATAAAGGACTAATTTCTATGAAATTTCCAAAAACACTTATCACTAGTGCCATTCTAGGCTTTTCACTTGCTTCTTTTCATTCTATCTATTGCCTGGGCGGATACGCTGGAACAGCAATTCCAACAAGGTCTTGAAGCTACAAAAAGGGGCGATTATCAAACCGCCTTTAAACTTTGGTTACCTCTGGCGGAGCAGGGAAATGCAAGTATTCAATTTAATTTGGGCTTGATGTATAAAAAAGGACAAGGCATCAAACAAGATGATTTTGAAGCGGTGAAATGGTATCGCAAAGCGGCGGAGCAGGGAGTTGCAGATGCTCAATTAAATTTGGGCAATATGTATGCTAAGGGACTAGGCGTCAAACAAGATGATGTTGAAGCGGTGAAATGGTATCGCCAAGCAGCGGAGCAGGGAAATGCAAAGGCTCAATTTAATTTGGGCTTGATGTATGATAATGGACGAGGCGTCAAACAAGATTATTTTGAAGCAGTGAAATGGTTTCGCAAAGCGGCGGAGCAGGGATATGCGGATGCTCAATTTAATTTGGGCAATATGTATTACAACGGGCATGGAGTAAAACAAGATGATTTTGAAGCGGTGAAATGGTATCGCAAAGCGGCGGAGCAGGGATATGCGGATGCTCAATTTAATTTGGGCAATATGTATTACAACGGGCATGGAGTAAAACAAGATGATTTTGAAGCGGTGAAATGGTATCGCAAAGCGGCGGAGCAAGGACATGCAAAGGCTCAATATAATTTGGGTAATATGTATGCCAATGGACGTGGCGTAAAACAAGATTATTTTGAAGCGGTGAAATGGTATCGCAAAGCGGCGGAGCAGGGATATGCAGATGCTCAGGCTAATTTAGGTTCGGCTTATAGTGCAGGGCATGGCGTAAGACAAGATTATATCGAAGCCGTGAAGTGGTTTAAGAAAGCAGCAGAAAATGGTAGTGCTGATGGTCAGTTTAAGTTAGGTCTGGTGTATCTTATTGGACAAGGTATTCAAAAAGATAGAACACTCGCCAAAGAATGGCTTGGTAAGGCTTGTGATAATGGTAATCAAAATGGCTGCGAATATTATGGCGAGCTAAATAGAGGGGAACGCTAATGCCAACTTTACAATGCGAATTTTGGAATGTAGGGCAGGGATTATTTTCAAGTGGGCGTATTCAAATGGGAGACGCCCCAGCCTTTCATTGGGTTTATGATTGTGGCACTAATTCAAGTCAGAAACTTATTCAAAATGCCGTGCAAAAATATAACCAGCAAGAAAATAATGCTAATATTGATTTATTAGTGCTTTCGCATTTTGATAAAGATCATATTAGTGGTGTAAAAGAACTACTCAAAAATAAGCGAAAAATAAAACGCTGGGTTGTGCCTTATTATCCCTTATGGCAACGCTTAGTAATTGCTTCTCTTTTAGATATTCAGCCAGATGATGAAGAATGGGCGTTTTATCAGAACCCTATTCAATATTTCAAAACTTATTTTGCGGAAGAGTTAAAAGAAACCAAATTTCTCTTATTACCTGCAAAAAAAAATGAGAGTGAAATTTCGATAAGTCTTAATCCAAGTAGTTTTGATGATGTACTTTCTTTTGAAACTACTGAAAAATTATCAAATGAATTTGATAACTTAGAACAATTAGAACCAAATGTACATTGGCTTAATCCTGATAAAGCTCTTTTATTTGGAAAAGGCGAAGAGCAGTTTGAATTTGTTTTATATAACGTGCCATTTCATTTGCTTGCAAAAGTGCCAACAAATTTGACTGCTTTTCAAAAGCAGGTTGAGCAAATTATTCAATCTCATCAGTCTAATTCCACAGATCCAACGCCAGCCTTAAAAACACTCTATACTCTCGCATTTGGAAATGGAAATAAAAACAAAAATATCATTTCTCAATATTTATATATTAGAAATATAACATCAACAGCTGTTTGGGGACTAGGGAATAATTATATTTATGATATTCCTAAAAATGATGGAAATGAAATTCTTGTTTTCCCAAAAGATAGAAACAAAAATGCGATTTTATATACAGGCGATGCGTTTTTAAATGATTTGCCATTATTAACCGATTTAACGCAATCATTAGGTGTAGAACGAATGGCGAGAATTTATTGCTTACAAGTTCCCCATCACGGTTCAAAGCATAATTGGCAGCAAGGATTAGCGAACATATTTTCGCCTTGTCTTAGTGTGTTTTCAGCAGATAGCCAGCGACGAAATGGGCACCCACATAGCGAAGTACTTAAAGATTTTTCTACTTATACGCCAATTTTAGTGAATAAAAATAAAAGATTATTTATTCATTCAATTTAATAGGAAAACAAAATGAAACTAACAAAAACACTTCTTACCACCGCACTTTTCGGTGCTTCTATCTTTTCTTTTCAATCAACCGTTTATGCAATGGAAGAGGAGCAAGTTGATAAGATTGTTCATTTATTTGAACAGAAAGATTTTAAGTCCGCATTAGCAATTATTCGTCCTTTAGCAGAGCAGGGAGATGGGATTGCACAGGGGATGTTAGCGGTGTTATATAAAAATGGCGATGGCATAAAGCAAGATTATTTTGAAGCGATAAAATGGTATAAAAAATCGGCTGAACAAGGTGTACGTATCGCTCAATATGATTTAGCTGGTATGTATATTAACGGCTTGGGCGTAAAACAAAATTACCAAGAAGGCTTTAAATGGTTGAAGGAAGCTGCGGAGCAAGATGATGTTGATGCCCAATTTAAAGTGGGAATGATGTATAAAGATGGAGTTGGCGTAAAACAGAATAATACGGAAGCAGTGAAATGGTTGAAAAAAGCGGCAAATCAAAATGATACTGAATCCCAAATGATATTGGGCGATATGTATTATGATGGCGATGGAGTAAAAGAAAATAAAACTGAAGCCATAAAATGGTATCAAAAAGCAGCAGAAAATAATAATTCTCGAGCGCAGGCAATAGTTGGTCTTGCTTATATGGGCGGAATAGGAGTAAAACAAAATTTTGCCACTGCCAAAAAATGGTTTGGCAAGGCTTGTGATAATAAAGAGCAAAAAGGTTGTGAGATGTATAAACAATTAAATCAAGGAACAAAATAATGAAGAAAAAATTAACCTTAGCCGTTTTATTATTGGCAGTAATTGGTGGTGGAGCTGTGTATTTTACCCAATATTACCCAGAATATCGTGAGATTAAACAGCTAGAACGATTAGTTAGTGCTCAGGAGTATTATGGCGATCAGCAAGCTAGAAAAGCACTTGAAGATTTTTCTCCAGCACGTTTGCGAGTGTTGGCAGAAAAAGGCAATGCTGTGACGCAATATCAGTTGGGGCGTTATTATTTTATCAAAGGTCAAAAAAATTTAGCGACAGAGTGGTTTCTTAAAGCCAGCAATCAAAATTATCCGTTGGCATATCGTGGTTTGGCAACCATTTATAATGACAAAGGAAATAAAGAATCGTCAAAACATTATATGAAAATGGCTGCGGATGCGGGCGATAATTTTGCCAAAATAATTCTTGCTATAGATGCCGTAAATAAGGATAAGGATTTTTTGACAGGTTATATGTTGGTGGAACAAGCCGCAAATAATGGTTATCCAATGGCGGAAGCACAGTTAGGGCGTTGGTATTTTGATGGTAATGATAATATTAAACCAGATTGGGAAAAGGCGTTTTATTGGTTGGATAAAGCCTATAAAAGCAGTCTATTACACCATCAACCTGCGGTGTTTAGACAAGTAGAAAATAATCGATTTCGTCCAAATAGCGTTTATCGTGAATTAGCTATTCTTTATATTTTGGGAATTGGCACGGTAAAAGATGAAAATAAAGCCGAGCAATTATTGCAAGAGCATAATAAAGAAACTAAAGATGAAATGACAGTGATTGGTACAAAGGTGAAGTTAATAAAATTAAAAAAATTAAAAGATGAGGCGCCGAATGATGATGTAAAAGCAAAATTTGAAACATTGCAATTAGAATTGGAAAATAGCCAAGATCCTGCAGTGTTTGTGGAATTAGGGAACGCGTTTCTTTATAAAGATGAGCAAAAAGCTAAATCTTACTATGGCATGGCTTGCGATCTACGTAGTCAAGAAGGGTGTGATAAATATCGTGAGCTCAATCAAAAACAAGACACCAATAAATAGTGGGTAAATCACAAATAAAGCGTCTGAGATTCTTAATTTCCTTTTCGCTGTCAATTTTCCCTAAAATCGGCTAGAATACGCCGATTTTATTTTCGGTGACTTACAAATGATGAAAGATTCCATTATTGCAAAATTAGAAAGTTTAAAAGAACGTTATGAGGAGCTAGAAGCCTTATTGGGCGATGTTTCTGTAATTAGTGATCAGGATAAATTCCGTGCGTATTCTAAAGAATATTCGCAACTTGAAGAAGTCGTGAAATGTTTTAATCGTTGGACGCAATTAAATCAAAATATTGAAGAAGCTGAAATATTGCTCGATGATCCTGAAATGAAAGAAATGGCGCAAATGGAAATCGAAGAATCCAAAGCGGAAATTGAAGAAGTGGAACAACAACTTCAAATTCTTTTACTACCGAAAGATCCTAATGATGAATATAACTGCTATTTAGAAATCCGTGCTGGAACAGGCGGTGATGAAGCGGGTATTTTTGCCGGTGATTTATTCCGTATGTATAGCCGTTATGCAGAAAGTAAACGCTGGCGCGTCGAAATGCTCAGTGCCAACGAAAGCGAGCAGGGCGGTTATAAAGAAGTGATCGTAAAAGTAAGTGGCGAAGGTGTGTATGGTCAGTTAAAGTTTGAGTCTGGCGGTCATCGTGTGCAACGTGTACCAAAAACAGAATCACAAGGTCGGATCCACACTTCTGCTTGTACCGTTGCGGTAATGCCAGAATTGCCAGAATCTGAAATGCCAGAAATTAATCCTGCGGATTTGCGTATTGATACTTATCGCTCATCAGGCGCTGGTGGTCAGCACGTAAATACAACGGATTCAGCAGTGCGTATTACACACATTCCAACAGGTATTGTGGTGGAATGTCAGGATGAGCGTTCACAGCACAAAAATAAAGCGAAAGCAATGTCGGTATTAGCGTCACGTATTGTTCAAGCAGAGCAAGAACGCCAAGCCGCAGAACAAACAGATATGCGCCGTAACTTATTAGGTTCGGGCGATCGTTCTGATAAAATTCGTACATATAATTATCCGCAAGGTCGAGTGACTGATCATCGTATTAATCTCACTATTTACCGTTTAGATGAAGTAATGAATGGTAAAATTGATGAATTGATTCAGCCGATTATTACCGAATATCAAGCGGATCAGTTGGCGGCATTATCTGAACAGAATTAATGAATGATAGGGGGCGTCTGATTTCAGATGTCCTTTTTAACTTTACAGGGAAATACAATGATCATTGAAAATCAAAAAGATGCGGAGTTTTCTTCCGCGTTCCAGCCATCTCAACCCACTCAAGCCAGCCGTTTTAAACGTTGGCTTGCCAGTATAATTAATGGGCTTGTGCTTTCGCTGATGGTTGGTATCAGTTTTGCCTTAGGAGATTTTGCTGGTGTATTAGGGACGATGGTATATATAGGTTTTCAGTTATATTTTATGAAAACCTATGGTCAAACAATGGCAAAACGCTGGTTAGGCTTGCGTGTATTTAATTATCATACCAATCAGCCTGTTGAATTTGGTAAATACATCGGTCGTGAGATTATTGATATTTTGTTAGCATGGACAAGTTTCTTATTGATTATTAGCGGTATTGTTGCACTTGTGCGAGATGACCGCCGTTCTTTAACTGATTTAGTGGCTGGCACGATTGTGTTAAAAGACGAAAATTAATGAATTATAAAGAATGGCTGGCACAAGCGAAGGCGGATTTAGCTCAAAAAAATCCCTCTGAAAATAGTAAAATTGATGCGCTTGTGCTTCTTCAATATGCTACTGGCAAACCGCGTACGCAAATCCTTGCTTTTGATGATACTGAGATTGATGAAAAAGTGCGGTTAAAATTGACCGCACTTTTAGATCGCCGTTTAAACGGAGAACCTATTGCCTACATTCTTGGCGAAAAAGAATTTTGGTCATTGCCATTAAATGTCTCAAAAAGCACCTTAATTCCACGACCAGATACAGAAGTATTGGTGGAAAAGGCATTACAAATTTCTTTGGAAAAACTGGAACAAAATCCACCGAACTTTCGTATTCTTGATCTCGGCACAGGCACAGGCGCAATCGCCCTCGCTTTGGCTTCCGAGCTTGCACCCATTTGCCAAAAGCGGCATATTCCGCTGGAAATAATTGGTGTTGATCTTATGCCCGATGTTGTGGCGTTAGCCCAATCTAATGCGGAAAGAAATCAGCTAAATGTAGAATTTTTGCAGAGCCGTTGGTTTGAAAATATAACAGGGCAATTTGATCTTATTGTCAGCAATCCACCTTATATTGATGCGCAAGATGAACATTTACGTCAAGGCGATGTGCGTTTTGAACCGCTTTCCGCATTAGTTGCCAATGATGAGGGGTATGCTGATTTACGTCATATTATTGAATTAGCATCGAGTTATTTGAATTCTAATGGCGTATTATTGCTTGAACACGGATGGCAACAAGGCGAAAAAGTGCGGTCAATTTTCCAAGAAAATCATTGGGAAATGGTTGAAACCGTGCGTGATTATGGCGACAATGAGCGCGTCACTTTAGGTTTTTGGAAGAAGTAATGAAATATTATCGACGTGCGTTATACGATAAATTTGTGCATTTTTATCTTGTTATCTCTGATGATGGCAGTTTAGAAGCACAACTTCGGGGAAAAATGGGTGGGCTTGTGCGTAAAGCGCGTAAAAAAATTTCGCCAGATTGGTCGAAAGAAGAGCAGATTCATCAGTTACTACAGCTATTTTATGGTGATTGGGGCTTTCATTGCGATCCAGAAGATTATTTTTATGCTCGCAATTTATATTTGCCTTATGTGTTTGAACATCGTCAAGGAATGCCAGTGACTCTTGGGGCAATGGTGTTTTATTTAGCTGAGGCATTGGATTTGCCAATTTACCCAGTAAATTTCCCAACACAGTTAATTTTACGTGCTGAAGTCAGAGATGAAGTGGCTTTTATTGATCCTTGGGATGGCACTTATATTTCACAAGAAAAATTGCAGCAACTTTATGAAGGTGCATTTGGGTTTGGGGCGAAAATTCAACCCGAAGAACTTGATAGAGCCGATCTTTCTTTACTTTATTCTCGCTTTGAGCAACTGGCGAAAAATGCGCTTATTCGTGAAGAGCATAACGATATGGCATACCACTATATTAAGAATTTAATGATTACTGATGCTGAAAATCCTTATCATATCCGTGACCGTGGCTTAGTTTTAGCTCAAATGGGGGCTTATCCTTCAGCATTGAAAGATTTAGAATTTTTTGTGGAACATTGTCCAAAAGATCCAACGGCGGCGTTTATCCGCACGCAACTTTTAGAACTTAAAGGCGAGATTAATAAAGATACTTTTCCCCTCCATTGATTTAAGGAAAATTTATGCAAAATAAAATTGTAAAAATTGGCAATATTGATGTTGCAAACGACAAACCTTTCGTGCTTTTTGGCGGAATGAACGTGCTGGAAAGCCGTGATATGGCAATGCAAGTGTGCGAAGCTTATGTGAAAGTGACAGAGAAACTTGGCGTGCCTTATGTATTTAAAGCGTCTTTTGACAAAGCGAATCGTTCATCTATTCATTCTTACCGTGGACCTGGCATGGAAGAAGGATTAAAAATTTTCCAAGAATTAAAAGATACATTCGGGGTAAAAATTATTACCGATGTACACGAAATCTATCAATGTCAGCCCGTTGCTGATGTTGTCGATATTATTCAACTTCCCGCCTTTTTGGCGCGTCAAACAGATCTTGTTGAAGCGATGGCAAAAACAGGCGCAGTGATTAATGTGAAAAAACCACAATTTTTAAGCCCAAGTCAAATGGGTAATATTGTGGAAAAAATCGAAGAATGTGGTAACGATAAAATCATTCTTTGTGATCGTGGAACAAATTTTGGTTACGATAATTTAATTGTGGATATGCTTGGCTTTAGTGTAATGAAAAAAGCCTCTAAGGGTAGCCCTGTTATTTTTGATGTAACCCATTCACTTCAATGCCGTGATCCATTTGGGGCAGCATCGAGTGGTCGTCGTGCGCAAGTAACGGAACTCGCACGTTCAGGTTTAGCAGTAGGCATTGCAGGTTTATTCTTAGAAGCACATCCAAATCCAAATCAAGCAAAATGTGATGGCCCTTCTGCATTGCCACTTTCTGCGCTTGAAGGCTTTGTTTCCCAAATGAAAGCCATCGATGATTTAGTAAAATCTTTTCCAGAATTGGATACCTCAATTTAAATTTCATCAAAAGTGCGGTTAATTTTGACCGCACTTTGTATATAAAAAAGGAGCAATTAATGAAAATCGTATTTTTAGATAGCACGGCTATTCCTAAACATATTTCAATTCCTCGCCCAAGTTTTGAACATACTTGGACTGAATATGATCATACGTCTTCTGCCGAAACCATTGAGCGAGCGAAAGATGCGGACATTGTTATTACCAGCAAAGTGATTTTTGATCGTGAAACTTTGCAACAACTGCCAAAATTAAAGCTGATTGCCATTACTGCGACAGGTACAAATAATGTTGATCTTGTGGCTGCAGAAGAAATGGGCATCGCCGTGCGTAATGTGACAGGTTATTCCAGTACAACCGTGCCAGAACACGTAATCGGTCTGATTTTTTCTTTAAAACACAGTTTGGCAGGTTGGTTACGCGATCAAACGGAAGCAAAATGGGCGGAAAGTAAACAATTTTGTTATTTTGATTATCCAATTACAGATGTGCGCGGTTCAACGTTGGGCGTATTTGGTAAAGGTTGCCTAGGAACAGAAGTGGGGCGTTTGGCTAATGCCGTGGGAATGAAAGTGCTTTATGCAGAACATAAAGATGCTACTGTTTGCCGTGAAGGTTATACGCCCTTTGATGAAGTATTAAAACAAGCGGATATTGTGACGTTGCATTGCCCATTAACGGAAACAACAAAGAATTTAATTAATGCAGAAACCTTATCCAAAATGAAAAAAGGCGCATTTTTGATTAATACAGGGCGTGGGCCTTTGATTGATGAACTTGCCTTAGTTGATGCGTTAAAAACGGGGCATTTAGGCGGAGCGGCTTTGGATGTAATGGTAAAAGAGCCACCAGAAAAAGATAATCCGTTAATTTTAGCTGCCAAAACGATGCCTAATTTAATTATCACACCACATATTGCTTGGGCGAGTGATAGTGCAGTGACAACATTAGTTGGCAAAGTAATGCAAAACATCGAAGAATTTGTACAACAATTACATCAAAAATAATGAATTTCCCTATTTCTCTTTATATTGCACTACGTTATTGGCGTGCGAAAAGTGCGGATCGTTTTGGGCGATTAGTGACTAATCTTGCAAGCCTGGGGATTGTGCTAGGTGTGATGGCATTGATCATCGTGCTTTCGGTGATGAATGGATTAGAAGGTTACCAAAAACAACAGGTGCTATCTTCTATTCCTCATGCGATTGTGAGCGAAGAGCAGCCTATTTCTACAGAAAAAACGCTAGAAAATTTACCGCACTTTGTCCAAAAAGCCGTGCCGATCAATACAACAAATGTGATTTATCAAACGGCAAAAGGCGTAAGTGCAGGACAAATTATAGGTATTCAATCATTTTCTGATGATCCTTTGGTTGAATCTTTTGATCAGACTAAATTTAATGAAATTTTGCCTAGAGGAGAGTTTAAACTGGTCATTGGCGATCAACTGGCGCAAAAACTGGGCGTGAATATTGGGGATAAAATCCGTTTGATGATTACGGAAAATAGCCAATATACACCATTCGGTCGGGTGCCAATGCAGCGTTTGTTTACTGTTAGCGATATTTATTATGATTATGGCGAAGCATCTGGTTACGAAGCCTTTGCTAATATTACAGATATTGGTCGCTTAATGCGTATTCAACCTCAGCAAGCGCAGGGCTATCGTTTATTTCTGAATGATCCGTTCCAAATTACAGAACTCCCACAACATTTCTCAACACAAAAAATCACGGATTGGCGTGTGCAAAAAGGCGAATTTTTCCAAGCAGTGAGAATGGAAAAAAATATGATGGGTTTGCTGATTAGTTTGATTATTGTCGTGGCGATTTCCAATATTGTCACCTCTTTAAGTTTGATGGTGGTGGATAAACAAGGGGAAATTGCGATTTTGCAAACTCAAGGCTTAACAAAATCCCAAGTGCGTTCGGTGTTCATTTATCAAGGATTACTGGTGGGATTTGTTGGCACATTGCTCGGTGCTATTTTAGGTGTTTTAGCTACGTTGAACTTAACAGAGATTGTAAGTGCGGTAAATCCTCAAGGTGTTTTCTTGCCGACAGAATTATCCTTTGTTCAAATGATTTTTGTCATTGGATTTTCGCTGTTACTTTCCTTGCTTTCAACCCTTTATCCTGCTTATCGAGCTGCGAAAGTAGAACCTGCAGCAGCTTTGAGATACGAGTAAATGGTAAATAAATGATGGATGAACAATCACTTTTAGCTTTTGATACACAACATATTTGGCATCCTTATTCTTCAGTTTCTTCTGATATGCCGCTTTATGCGGTGGAACGTGCTGATGGCGTGATGATAACTTTAAAAGATGGTCGTCGTTTGATTGATGGTATGTCCTCTTGGTGGGCGGCGTTGCACGGTTATAATCATCCTCGTTTAAATGCGGCGGCACAGAATCAATTAGCAAAAATGAGCCATATTATGTTTGGCGGATTTACCCATGACCCTGCGGTGGAATTAGCTCAATTATTGGTACAAATTTTGCCCAATGGATTAGATAAGATCTTTTTTGCTGATAGTGGTTCTGTTGCTGTGGAAGTAGCAATGAAAATGGCTATTCAATATCAGCACGCTAAAGGAGAAGTGCAACGACAAAAATTTGCCACTATTCGTTCTGGTTATCACGGCGATACTTGGAATGCGATGTCAGTGTGTGATCCAACCACAGGGATGCATCATTTATTTCATCATAGCCTGCCTGTACAATATTTTCTTCCTCAACCCAACATTCCATTTAATGAATCTTGGAATGATTGTGTCATTGAACCTTTAGCTGATTTACTTGAACGAAAAGGTAATGAAATCGCCGCACTGATTTTAGAACCTGTTGTGCAAGGTGCAGGCGGTATGTATTTTTATTCGCCAACTTATTTAGTGAAAGCGCAAGCACTTTGTAAACAATATGGCGTTTTGCTGATTTTTGATGAAATCGCCACGGGATTTGGTCGAACAGGGAAATTATTTGCAGCTGAACACGCAGGCATTTCGCCAGATATTATGTGTATCGGTAAAGCATTAACGGGTGGTTATTTAACTTTATCGGCAACCATTACGACCACTGAAATTGCACAAATTATTTGTCGCGGTGAGGCTAAATGCTTTATGCACGGGCCCACTTTTATGGCAAATCCGTTGGCTTGTGCGATTGCGGCTGAATCTATCCGTTTATTGTTGGAAAGTCCTTGGCAGCAAAATATTCAGCGAATTGAGTATTCCTTAACACAACAGCTTTCGCCTTTAGCTGAAAAAGATTACGTCAAAGAAGTTCGTGCATTAGGGGCGATTGGGGTGGTTGAAATGAAAAGTGCGGTAAATATGAAAACTTTAGTCCCACGTTTTGTGGAACAAGGTGTTTGGATTCGGCCTTTCGGAAAATTGGTTTATGTTATGCCACCATTTGTGATTAAAAATGATGAACTTCAGAAATTAACGGAAGGCATGATTCTGGCTTTAACGCAGGAATATGAACATTAGGATAAAAAATGGATGCTTTCAAACAGCAACTGGAACAGCTTAGCGCAAAAAATCAATATCGTTCAATTCCAGATTTAGTTCATCAAGGACGATATATTACGCGAGAAAATCGCAAAATGCTGAATATGTCATCTAATGATTATTTAGGTTTGGCATCAAATGAAAACTTGCGCCAGTCTTTTTTACAGCAATATGGCGGTAATTTTCCCTCTTTTACCAGTTCTTCATCGCGTTTATTAACGGGCAACTTTCCTATTTATACCGATTTGGAAGAGCTTGTCGCACAACGTTTCCAACGGGAAAGCGCGTTATTGTTCAACAGCGGCTATCACGCCAATATCGGCATTTTGCCTGCTTTGACGACGACGAAAAGTTTGATTTTGGCAGATAAATTAGTGCATGCCAGCATGATTGATGGCATTCGTTTAAGCCAATGTGAGTTCTTTCGTTATCGTCATAATGATTATGAACATCTAAAGAGTCTGCTCGAAAAAAATGCCGGAAAATTTGACCGCACTTTTATCGTTACCGAATCTGTTTTCAGTATGGACGGCGACGTGGCGGATTTGAAACAGCTTGTTCAATTAAAAAAACAATTTCCCAATACTTATCTTTATGTGGATGAAGCCCACGCCGTCGGTGTTTATGGGCAAAACGGATTGGGTATTGCCGAACGAGCTAATGTGATAGCTGATATAGATTTGTTGGTTGGCACTTTTGGCAAGGCCTTAGCTTCAATGGGGGCTTATGTCGTCTGTGATCAAATATTAAAAGAATGTTTGATTAATCAAATGCGTCCATTGATTTTTTCAACCGCACTTCCGCCCTTTAATGTGGCTTGGACTCATTTTATTTTTGAACGATTACCACAACTTTCAAAAGAAAGAACGCATCTTGAGCAGTTAAGTGCATTTTTACGCCAAGAAGTGGAACACAGAACGCAAATAATGCCAAGCCAAACTTGCATCGTTCCCTATATTTTAGGCGAGAACGAAGCAACCCTTGCTAAGGCGAAAGATCTGCAAGAGCAAGGTTATTATTGCTTGCCGATTAGACCACCGACAGTACCAAAAGGTACATCCAGAATACGATTGTCTTTGACGGCAGATATGACAATGGATGAAGTGAAACAGTTTGTGGCATGCTTATAAGGAAATAATGTGAAAACGAAATTTTATGATCATCAAGGTGAGCATTTAATAGTTTATTTTGCTGGCTGGGGGACACCTCTTGATGCTGTAGCTCATTTGATTTTGCCAACAGATCATGATTTATTAATTTGCTACGATTATCAAGATTTGAAGTTAGATTTTGATTTTTCTGCCTATGAGCAAATTCGTGTAGTGGCATGGTCAATGGGTGTTTGGGTGGCAGAGCGAGTATTACAAGGAATAAGATTAAAATCCGCAACGGCAGTGAATGGCACAGGTTTACCTTGTGATGATAGCTTCGGTATTCCCTACGCTATTTTTAAAGGTACGCTAGAGAATCTCACAGAAAATACCCGTTTAAAATTTGAACGCAGAATCTGTGGCGATAAAGCATCTTTTGAACGTTACCAACTATTTCCAGCCCGTCCGTTTGACGAAATTCATCAAGAACTTACCGCACTTTTTGCGATGATTCAGCAGGATAAACGCATAGATCTTATTCACTGGGCAAATGCATGGGTTAGTTCTCGCGATAAAATTTTTACGCCAGCTAATCAGCACCAATATTGGGCATCCCGTTGTGCCGTTCAGGAAATAGAGGGTGAGCATTATGTGTTTTCAAGATTTACCCACTGGTCGGCATTATGGGATCATTAACTTCCGTAGATAAATCGCGTATTCAACACGCCTTCCAAAAAGCCTTAAATAGCTATGATGAACATGCGTTAATTCAACAAAAAATGAATATTAAGTTAATGACACATTTGCAAGACTATTTACCAAATGGGTCACTAGATAGTGTTTTGGAGCTTGGTTGCGGGTCTGGTATGTTGAGTTCATTGTTGCAAAAACAGATTTCAGCGGATTATTGGTTATTTAATGATTTGTGCGATGTGCAGACCCAACTGGCTGAAAAATTGCCGCAATCCTTTGATTTTTATTGCGGCGATGCCGAACATTTTCTTTTTTTGCAACAATTTGACTTAATCGCGAGCGCATCCGCCGTGCAATGGTTTCACCAACCCGACGCTTTTATCGCCCATTGCAAAACAGGCTTGAAAACAAACGGATTATTGGCGGTTGCAACCTTTGGCGAAGACAATTTAAAAGAAGTCCGCCAGATCACAAATATAGGCTTAAATTACCCGACTTTATCCCAATGGCAGACTTGGTTGGCCAAAGATTTTGAGCTTTTATGGTGTGAGGATTTTAAGGTAATACTAGACTTTGATACGCCGTTAGATGTACTCAAACACCTTAAATATACAGGCGTAACAGCCACGAACCAAAAAAATTGGACAAGAAAAAATCTCAATGGATTTATTGGCGATTACTTGTCGGCGTTCAGTATGCCGTCGGGCAAAGTGCGCCTGACTTATCATCCGTTATTTTTTATCGCGCGCTATTCTCACATAGAAAATCAGTAAGGAATATTTATGGGAAAGGTTATTTTTATATCTGGCATTGATACTGATGTAGGGAAAACGATTGCTACAGGCATTTATGCTAAAAAGTTGATGGAACAAGGCTTTTCCGTTATTACACAAAAAATGATTCAAACAGGCTGTAAAAATATCGCTGATGAT
>ERZ1023302.42-NODE-42-length-17569-cov-4.705950_pt1 | contig 17569 bp, 19 predicted proteins | sample MGYA00380473_ERZ1023302 | MGnify/ENA primary metagenome ERZ1023302 (study PRJEB33173, sample SAMEA4830380) | metagenome | study: EMG produced TPA metagenomics assembly of the PRJEB25223 data set... | reverse complement strand
TTCGACGATGAAGAGTTCTGTTTCAGCGGGGTTATTAGAAGAACAGTCTGCTAGTTTCCCTGGAAGGTTGGAAATTTCCAAACCAGATTTTTTACGTGTGACTTCACGCGCACGCTTGGCAGCCACACGAGCCTTGGCAGCCAAAATTCCTTTTTCTACGATACGTTTGGCAATCTGTGGATTTTCCATGAGGAAATCGGAGAAGGCTTCACTGAAGAGGCGATTGGTAATCTTGACCACTTCGCTATTTCCCAATTTGGTCTTGGTTTGTCCTTCAAACTGTGGATTTGGGTGTTTAACTGAGATAACTGCAGTTAATCCTTCGCGAACATCTTCCCCTGTTAAATTATCTTCATTGTCTTTCAGTAACTTATTCTTACGAGCATAATCATTGATAACACGAGTCAGTGCCGTACGGAAACCTTGTTCATGCGTTCCACCTTCATGGGTATGAATATTATTGGCGAAACTCATGACATTTTCATGGTAACCTGTTGTGTACTGCATGGCTACCTCAACTGTAATATCATCCATCTCACCGTCTGTATAGATTGGTGTATCAAAGATTACATCCTTGTTCTCGTTGATATATTCAACGTAACTAGCAATCCCACCTTCATAATGATAATGCTTGGTTTGTTCCAAACCTTGGCGCTTATCAGTGATAGAAATTTGAAGACCGCGATTTAGAAAGGCCAACTCTTGAATCCGTTTATTTAATTTATCAAAATCAAAGATTGTTGTTTCAGTGAAAATTTCTGGGTCCGGTGTGAAGTGAACCGTTGTTCCAGTTCTATCTGTATCCCCAACCACCTCAAGGTCTGCAACAACATGACCACGACGGTATTCTTGGTAATGAATCTTACCGTTTTTATGGACATGAACGTCTAATTGAGTGGAAAGGGCATTAACAACTGACGACCCCACCCCGTGAAGACCACCTGAAACCTTGTATCCACCACCGCCGAACTTTCCTCCAGCATGAAGGACTGTAAAGACGGTCTCAACAGCAGGACGGCCTGTTTTTTCCTGAATATCGACTGGGATACCACGCCCATCATCCACAACAGTAATCGAATCATCTGGCTCAATAAAAACTTGAATATGGCTGGCAAATCCTGCCAAGGCCTCGTCAATTGAGTTATCAACAATTTCCCAGACTAGATGGTGAAGACCTTCTTTTGAGGTTGATCCAATGTACATCCCTGGACGCATACGAACAGCCTCTAAGCCCTCTAAAACTTGAATTTGACTGGCATCATAATCCTGTGCCTGCAGATTTTTGATTTCTTCTGTCATCTTATTCCTTTTTCTTATATGTCTAATACTTGTCTTAAATTCACGATACTGGTAAACAAGTGGGTATCAAGTCCTGCAGCTTGACCTGCTTCGATATCAATCGGCCGATCACCAATGACAAGACCAGAGCTAATCTGATACTTTTCTCTTAAATAAAGCATGGATTCGGGATTTGGCTTTCTCTTAAAGCCTGAGCTAGAAGTCACCACTTCTGTAAAATAAGCTGCTATAGAGGTTTTTTCTAAAATTTCCAAAACCTGATCGTTTCGATGAGAGACCAAAAAATGACGGCCACCTTGATTTGAAATGTCTTCCAATAGGTCAGAAACTCCTTCAAATAAAATCGGGTGTTCAAGCTCTCTGGCTTCATTTTCCTTGTACTTTTCTAAAAAATTCTCTAAATTGGGAGCGAATGTCTCAATCGCAAAAGGAGTAGAAACCTTTAAAGCTTGATAGACACTGTCATGGTCTTGTGTGATACCATACAGTGCCAATGTTTCAACAAATGCAGCTGTTGAAGTTTCATAATTATCCAGTAAAGTTCCACCTAAATCCCAGATGTAATCGTGATATTTCATACCCTTCATTATAGCATTTTTTTATGAAAAAAGCGATGATTTCCCTGAGTTTTCCACATAAAAAACGAGAGAATAACTCCCGTTTTACTGATTTTTACCAAAGACATCTCGATAGAGCATTCCTGTTCGTAAACTCTCTGCGTCCCCTCCTAGTTGCTCCACCAACTCGTAGGCAAAGGCAAGGGCTGTTGAAGGACCCCGACTGGTTGTCAACTGACCATCTACCACTACTGTTTCCTTGACGTAGTGACCATCAAGGATTTGCTCTTGAACGCCGTCATAACAAGTGTATCGCTTATTTTTCAATATCTCTGCTTGATTGAGGGCAATTGGTGCCGCACAAATGGCTGCTAGTTTCTTCCCTTCTTGCTCGAAGCTTTGCAATTCTTGAATCAAGGTCTGATTATCACGTAAATGTGCAGAACCAGGCATACCTCCAGGAAGAACAATCATATCATAGTCTGATAAATCTCCATCAAAGACATGATCTGCTCTTACTTGGATTGCATGCGAACCCGTTACTTGCTCTTCAAAACCAATCATATCACATGTGATATTGGCTCGACGCAAGACATCTACAACTGTCAAGGCTTCAATTTCTTCAAAGCCCTGAGCTAACATAACTGCTACTTTTACCATGATTTTCTCCTTATTTAATTTGTTTTAATACAACCTTTTTCCGTTTGAATGGGACTTTTCCGCTCTTTTCTTCAGCTAGATTAGTCTGGTAACTCATCGATAAAAGCAAACCAACACCAATCAGATTACTGATAATAGCTGATCCCCCTTGCGAAATGAAAGGCAAGGGAATCCCCGTCAAAGGAAGTAGTCCAGTCACAGCACCGATATTCTCAAAGATGTGGAAGAGCAACATCATAATCAAACCTGTGGAAATATAAGTGTAGAACTGGTTATTTGATTTAAGAGTAATCTTCAACATACGGTAAATCAACATGAGATAGAGGGCAATAACCAGGACAGAGCCAATAAAGCCAAAATCTTCTGCAATAACCGTAAAAATCATATCTGACTCTCGAACTGGGATAAGCAGATTCGAAGCATTAAATCCCTGACCAAATAAGCCACCACTCCCAATGGCAATCTGCCCTTGAGCCTGCTGGTAAGTCGTTGTTTGGGCAAACTCAAAGGGATTGAGCCAAGCCAAAATCCGATTAATTTGGTAGGTCGGCATTCCAATCTGGTGAAGAAAAGCTCGTCCGTCCTTGCTAATAAAGATAGCTAAGAAACCAGCAACTCCTGTTACAGCAGTCACAAATACTGGGATAATAATTTTCCAAGAAACCCCTGATAATAAAACGATTCCTGAGAAAATGGCTACAAAAACCAAAGCCGTCCCCAAGTCACTTTGAAGTGCTAAAAGAACTAGGACTGGAATGGTAAAGAGAATCATCCAGAAAATTAACAAAAAGTCCAGCGGAACCGTGCGTCTCCATTCCTTATGTTTCTTTGTAAATTGGACAATGACACGAGCCAACATGAGGATATAGGATATCTTCATAAATTCTGACGGTTGGAATAGGGTAATTCCATTTATTGATACCCAGTTTTTGGCACCCGTTGATGCAACTAAGCTTGGATTATAAAATACAATCGGCAAGATCATAAGTCCCAAGCCTAAAATATATAGAAAGGGGGTCACCTTCCAAAGAAATTCTGTATTAAAGAGCATGACCACAAAACCAATCACAAGCCCCAAGGCAATCCAGGCGACCTGCTGCCCTAAAATGGGCAGAATATTATTGGGATAATCATGACTAACGGCTATATAGATAGCCACCACACCGATGACCAGTAGAAAAAATACTGGCAAGAGCAAACTATAATCGACTCTAGAGTCGAGAGAACGTTTCATATATACTAACCTTATACTTTCATACAATACTATTTATCAAAGTTCATTAAAAAATCTATCAATAGCCTCGTCAACTTCGGATCGAGAGATGGTTTTAACAGTTGCTTCTTCTGCTAGAGATGCTACTATTTGTTTACCGTATCGTTTTCCGACGATTCTCCTATCCAAAATAAGAGTTAAGGAACGTTGGTATTCACGTCTCATACTTCTTCCCAAAGCCTGTTTTAAACGAATAATGGCCATTGGCAATTGATAATCATAAAAGGCATTTTTCCCTTCTTGATTCAGTTCTTGATTAATCTTTTTCGTCAAGAGTTCTTGAGGATTTTGGAAAGGAAGCCTCGGTACAACTTGAATCACAAAAGGATGGCTTGAAAAATCAACTCCCTCCCAGAAACTTGCTGCACCAAGCAAGATTTGTTGTTCACCTTTTTCAAAGCGTTTCTTTAGCTGATGAACATCCCCATTTTTATACTGGGCCAAGTGGCTAACTGTAAGTAAATCCGATACTGCTAGAAGCATGTCTTTAGCGGTAAAGAGAACCAAAATCGGTTGCTGGAAAGCTTGAATTTCCACTAGTAAAGCAGCTACCTCTCTGGCATAGACTTCTAAGGAGGTTTCTGTTACCAGAGGGAAATCTTTGACCATGACCACTTCTTGTTCCTGTTTTCCCCGAGATTCAATCTTGACAAATTTAGCTTCAGGATAGCCTAAAAGGTCTGCCAAAGAAACCCTCTGACTAATCTCAAGAGTAGCCGATACTCCCAAGACTTGGCAACTCTCAGGAAGTAAAGAGGACAGAAGAGTACGGCCTGATTTTGTAGAAGAAATCTGAATTTTCTTTTGACTCGTTTCAGTTACTTCAAGCCAGTAATCACCTTCAGCTGTAAAATAGCGAACCAGCTCATCAAAGCCTTCTACTTCTAATTCTGAAAAATACTGATGGAGATTGTCCAGAGAATCTAAGATATTTTTCCTAGATTTGCCAGACTGAAATTGTTCTATCAAGTAGAGACACTCAAAGCGAATACTTTCTAGTATCCGTTGTTGAACCCTGTTTTCTTCTCCTACTAAAGCCTTATCAATTAAATCGATAATAGATTGTATATCGTAGGTCTCTTGAAGCAGATTTTCTAGAGCTAACAAAATCTTTTGGACTTCATCAATAATCAGTAAACGGTCACTGACAAATTCAGGATTATCTTCAAGTCTGGTTACGAGATAGGCATGATTAGTCACTAAAAGCTTGCAAGTCTCTGCCCTTTCTTGACTACGTTTCCAAAAATCTTCCGTCACAAATAAGCTCTGGGATGATAAATTCCCATTATGACGAAGGTCTGCTAGAAAATGTTGGTAACGGTAGAGTTGCCCGATTTCATCCAAATCTCCTGTCTCTGTCTCAGTAAGCCAGACCAAGACTTGCATTTTAAAGCGTCTAAATAAGCGATTTTCATCATTTTCCTGCAAGGAATGATAAAAGGCATCCAACTTCAGATAATTTTGTGGTCCCTTTAAGCTATGAATATCTGTATGGAACACTTCCTTGAGACGTTTACCTTCTTCTTCCATGATTTGATTTTGAAGAATCTTTGTCGGAACACTAAGAACAATTTGTCGCTCTTTGGATTGAGATAAAGCGGGTAAGAGATAGCCATAGGTTTTCCCAATCCCTGTCGGCGCTTGAATCAGAGAGACAGGTTCATCTTTCAATAGCAAGCCAACCTCTTTAGCAAAACTTTCTTGTTCCTCCCTCACTTCAAGGTTCAACAGAGAAATATTTTTAGAAAAGTCTTAAAATACAGACCTTGAACTTGGACCAAGTCTGGAGAACTCAGGATAGATTGGTTGCGATAAGTTTCCTCAATAACCAGGTAGGACTCATATAGGAGAGCGTCAGCCATTTCCAGCAAGCGTTCCAAGAGACCTTTAGGAAGCTGGGCCATCTTTTCCCGTAAAAAAAGAAGTAATTCTGCTGTAGCTTGGGCATCTGAAAGGGCTGTGTGTGCGTGTTTAAGAGGAATTCCTAATTCTCGACACAAAATCGGCAAGCTATATTTTTCCAGTTCAGGGAAAAAGACCTGGGCCAATTCGACCGTATCAACACGAGGGTTTCTTAGCTCATAGCCTTCAAAAAATAAATTTTCCGCCAAGAGATTAGCATCAAACTGAACATTATGGGCTACAAAAATCCCATCCTCCACCAAGTCAAAGATTTTTCTGGCAACTTGCGAAAAATCAGGTGCTTGCGCCAGACGTTGGTCTGTCAATCCTGTCAGTTCTTTGATATGAGCATCCAAGGGTTCATGTGGATTGACATCCGTCGTATAGTGATCGACGATTTCTCCATCCTCAATCACGACAATTCCCACTTGGATAATTTTAGCCTTACTACCTGTGCTAGTTGCCTCTAAATCCACCACAACATAGCGATTACCAATCGTTTTCATTATAAAAAATTATACCAAAAAAAGGGCCATTTGGCACCTGCAAACATAGGATAATTTTCAAACTCAAGAACACTACTTTTCTTAAAAATCCCATCGAATAGAGCATTCTAGCCTGCTGATTTTTTTAAAATAGTGAAGAAATACGAAAAATTGAGAGAAGAAATGTTTTCATCTTCCTTCTCTCAACGAATCATGTATTTTATTTAACCATGTCAGGATCGTAGTCATAAAATCCTGTATCAAGGAAACGGTTTTTAGGGTGAAGTTTACGAACTTCTTCATCCAGCAAGAAGGCTTGGTCATGGCTAAAGTTGCCCTCTTGAATCAAGCTACGCGCTTGGATAAAGAGTTTTGCAATCTCAACAAAGTTCTGACCAGGAGTGTAGAGCCCTTCTAGTTTCCAGCGAGTAAAGCCATGCTCCACCAATTCTGTTAATTTGATCATCAAATCAAGGTCATTGTTGGCAAAGATATGGGTCCCATGATTATCTTCAAAAATGGAATAGTGGCTCTCTGGATCACTTGGCTCAGCCAAGAAGAGGTCACGTTTATGCGTCTTTTCATCATCGATATGTGTAAAGTTATAGTAGTTTTGCAAGAGTGGACGTTTAGAATGATGGATGACGCTAGCACCGTAAACCAAAACTTCAGCAGGAATTTCCAAAATCTCTGGCATTTTGAAAAGTTCAGCTGATGGAATTTCACGCGCCAAAACAGCCTCAGATGCGCCAGCCTTTTGTCCCCAGAAGTTAATCTGACGACTGCTAGTTACCATGGTTGAAGCATCGTAGATGGTCTTAAATGAATAACCATCGCGGTTAACTACGTAAAAGACGCCTGCATCCCCAATCGTAATATAGTCTGTCTTGATTTCTTCCAAGAAGTCTAAGAAAGGCTTGATACGGTCCATCATATCTTGGTGCATGAGAGCATTGACCGCAACGATCAATTCCTTACCAGCATCATGAACCAACTTAGCGATTTCACGTAATTGGTCATAACTAAAGGTCGTTGGCAGACGAAGGCCAAAATCTTTCTCACCGACATAGATACGGTCTACGCCAGCTTCGAGTAGTTGTTCAACTTGTTCAATACTTTCAGCAGTTGCTGTAATGACAATCTTTTCCATAAGAAAAATTATACCACATTTCTCCAAAATCATCCATGCTTTGAAAATGAAAAGGGACTTTATTCTTTTTGTAACCTTTCTGTAATAATTCTCTGCCGAAAAAATGATAAAATAGGTATGTACTGTTAAGGAGAGAATCATGCCCGTAAGAAAATTACAATCCTATGAGGTAGACTATCAAGAAGAATTAAACCAGCAGCTTCCTCATTACCAAGCTTATACACCTGAAGCGCAATCTGATGCCAATCTCAAGGAAATCCTATTTTTTATTAATATCGCTGTTTTTTGTATCTGTATTGCTATCTTTAGTTTTATCTTTTTAGCATTAAAATTATCAACTGCTCTTGCCTTTGCCGCAGCAATCGGATTCAGCTTACTTGTTTTAAAAGTTCAACGGTCTATTATCAAACGAAAACGTAGAAGATAAATCCAAAATATCGCCCCAATTGGAGCGATATTTTTATTTTTTCTTTTTAGATGGTGTCTGAATGGCAATCTTCACTTCAAAGATTGTTCCCTTGGGTTTATTATCTTTGACAGTAACAGTTCCTTTTAGAGCATCTACAATTTGCTTGGCTAGGGATAATCCTAAACCAAAACCACCTTTTTGCCGGGTTCTAGCCTTGTCTACTCGATAAAAACGGTCAAAAATTTTCTTTTTATCTTCTGTCGAAATACCGATTCCATTATCAGAAACAAGTAAATAAAGATTGCGATCGGTCGCCGAGATAAGAAAATCAATTTCACCATCCTCCTCAGTATACTTGACGGCATTATCGAAAAGAATGGTCATCAGTTGTTTCAGAAGAAGCTGATCTGTGACAATTGTTCGATGGATACGATTTTCAAAACGGAAGACACGATTATTTTCCGAAGCAATCATCTCATAGTTTGTGAAAGTTGTATTAAAAAAGCTAGTTGGAACTTCTGCAAGCTCTGGCTTAATCCCATCATCTCTCCGAGCTAAGTTCAGCAAGCTTGTCGTTAAAAAACGCATATTTCGGACTTCTTCCAAACTCGATGCAATGCTTTCACTCACATCCATAATGGTAGCTTCTGGCTTACGAAAAAGGGTCTCTAAGCGATTTTGCAAAACTGCGAGTGGAGTTCGTAACTCATGACTGGCATTTTCCACAAAAGACTGTTGCTTCTGCATACTCTCAAGCAGGGGCCTAACACTGACCCTAGCTAGATAGAGACTGGCAAGTAAAGACAAAATCCAGAAACTAGCCATCACGACCACAATCAATTGCTCATGCTTTTGACTAGCCTGCTCCAACTGACTGGTATTAATCAAGACAGCAGCATACTTGATATTGGTTGAAACCGAACTAATATTGGTCTCCATCAAAATCACACGATAGATTTCTTCCTGCCCATAGCTATTAAAAACCTGAATCTGGTAGATATGTCCTAGTTCTTTCTTTTCTAACTTAATCTTATCCAAGCCCAAAAATCGATTTCCAGAAAGAAGTTGAGTAAAGTCCTTATCAAAGAGAATGACTTCCGTATTGGAACTGACATTAGGTTTTATTTCTACTTTACTAGCGTCCGCCCTAGCATTTTCTAAATCTTTAATCTCTTCTGTTGCCCTATTTATAGCCAGCTGAATAACTGCTTGAGGATTTTCACTCAGTCCATGAAGCTTATCGTCCACCGAAGTATAAAGACTCGAATGCATGACTTGTAAAATAATCAGAGTCATTGTAGAAAAAATCAGGGTGAAGACACCGAAGTTGCGTATAAAATAACTAAAGTCATCCGCATACCATGTTTTTTTAAGTTTACTGAACATCTTTTAAAAGATACCCAACACTACGCAAGGTTTGCAAATTCTCTGCAAAAGTGGTTCCCTTTAATTTCTTACGGACTTTTGAAACATAGACTTCGACAACCGAAATCGTTGTATCACTATCAAATCCCCATAAACGGTCAAAAATCTGCGTCTTAGGCAAAATCACATTTTGATTTTGAAGGAAATAAACTAGTAAATCGAACTCTTTCCCCAGCAATTCGACAGGAGTATCTTCAACTTTAACGGTATTGGTTGATAAATTAACCACGATATTCCCATAAGTCAAGGTGTTTTCATTAAACTTCCCTGAACGTTTGAGAAGGGCCTGAATCCGCATTTTAAGTTCTTCTAGGTAGAAAGGTTTGGTCAGATAATCATCCGCTCCCAGTTCAAATCCATGTCCCTTGTCATCCAAACTTTCCTTGGCAGTCATAATCAGAACTGGTGTCGTAATTCCCTTTTCACGCAATTCTTTTAAGACTTGGAAACCATTTTTTTCTGGCAACATCAAATCCAGCAAAATCAAGTCATAGACACCACTCTCAGCTTCGTAGAGACCTTCTTCTCCATCAAATACCTGCATAACATCCGCAAAATCGTCTAAAAAGTCAAATACTGAATTTGACAGACCTAGGTCATCCTCAACCAATAAGATTTTTATCATGAGAAACTCCTCCTTATTAAAACTATTATACCAAATTTGCCTTAAAAAAAACTCAACTCTCTGCATTTTACATGAGATAGCTGAGTTTTCTTTTTATTTTAGGCTTATTTATGCATTTCCGTATTGAAGAACAACTGCTTCGACTGCAGCTTTTTCACGGCTAATCAAGTCAACACGTGCTGCAATTTCCTTGATTCCCATACCGATGTTACGGCTAAGAGCAAGGTCAGAAAGTTGCGGCTCAAAGAACTCCTTGTATTCCGCCAAGCGTTGCTGAGTCTTAAATACATGAGCAGGAAGGATAACAAAGCTATCAAAGCTCATATCTCCTCCAAGGGCTGCCTTAATCCAAGCCCAGTTTTCACGCGCCCAAGACCAAGCTGTTTTCTGAGTTGCTTGATGAGCTAGGAATTGATAATACCAAGCAGACAAGTCCTGTGGTTTGACCACAAATTTGTCCTTCCAAGAAGTAATCAAGTTTTGGATATTATCCGCATCTGTACTGTATGCAAGAGCTGCTGCCAACTGGCGTTTAAAGACAGCATCTGTTGCGTGAGTATAAGTATCAAGATAAAGTGCTAACAAGTCTTTAGTCTCATGATGTTTCATCTCATTAATCAGAACTTGTGAACGAATAGCTGCTGGGAGTCCTGCAAGATTCTCCTTGTGTGTTGCGAAGATTTGGCTAGCGACTTGACTAGCTTCTGCATCATTTGAGCGAATCATCATCGAAACAGCCAGCTGACGAACCAATTCATCCTCATCTGATTCTCCGTCTTTAGCTTCAAAACCAAGACGGTCATAGTTATGACGAGCCAATTTAGCAACCAGTCCTTTGAAGGCTGTTTCAGCATCCGTTCCTTCATCAATAAAGCGCTCAAGGGCTGAAATCACTTGAGAAACAGCTGAAACCACCAGATAAGACTCTTCCTTAGCAAGTTTATCAAGAACTGGAAGCAAGTCTGCATAAGAAATGTGCCCTGCCTCAGCCAACAAACGACGTTCTTGAACAATTTGCAGTTTGCTTGTGTTATCAAGTGTCTCTAGCTCAGCAAGAACAGCTTCTAACAAGTCTCCTTGATAGTCGGTAATATAGTGGGCAGTATTTTCAGTGTTGAGACGAAGAGCTCCTTCATTTTCAGCAAGAAGAGCTGCGTAGCCAGGGATTTCGATACTTTCAGTTTCGAGTGTATCAGGCAAGCCTTTCCAGTTGCTATTGAGGGGCACCACCCAGAGACGGTTCTTGTCTTCGTTCTCACCGATGAAGAATTGTTTTTGTGAAATCTTCAAGACATCATTTTCAACTTTGACAGTAAGAACTGGGTAACCAGGCTGTTCCAACCAAGAATCCATGAAGGCTGCGACATCACGTCCTGACGCTTGACCAAGGGCATCCCAAAGGTCACTACCAATGGTGTTGCTGTATTGGTGTTTTTCAAAGTAGGCGTGCAAACCTTTAGCAAAATCAGCATCTCCTAGCCAACGGCGAAGCATGTGCATGAGACGGCTTCCTTTGGCATAGACGATAGCGCCGTCAAAGAGTGTATTGATTTCATCTGGATGTTTAACTTCGACGTGGACAGACTGAACGCCATCAGTAGCGTCACGTTCAAGAGCAAGAGGTACTCCACCTGTTTGGAAATCTTCAAAGATATTCCAGCTTGGTTCGATGGTATCCACACAGACGTATTCCATCATATTAGCGAAACTTTCATTGAGCCAAAGGTCATCCCACCATTTCATAGTCACGAGGTTCCCAAACCATTGGTGAGCCAATTCATGGGCCACAACAAGGGCAACTTGTTGACGGCTAGCAAATGTAGAGTTCTCATCGACAACCAAGTAAACTTCACGGTAGGTCACAAGACCCCAGTTTTCCATAGCACCAGCTGAGAAGTCAGGAAGGGCGATGTGGAGAGATTGAGGAATTGGGTACTTAACTCCATAGTAATCTTCGTAAAACTCGATAGAGCGAACAGCGATATCCAGTGAGAAATCAAGATTTGAAAGTGGATGTGCTTTGGTTGAGTAGACACCTACCAGGGTACCATTTTTAGTTTTAGCGGTCACCCCTTGCAAATCACCAGCAACAAAGGCCAACAAGTAAGAAGACATGCGAGGTGTTGTCTCAAACTTCCAGATACCTGTTTCCTTACGGTTTTCAACATCGATTTCTGGCATGTTTGACAAGGCCAATTCACCTTCTGCTTGGTCAAAGCAAAGAGAGAGGTCAAAAGTTGCTTTGGCTTCAGGCTCATCCACACATGGGAAAGCTTCGCGCGCAAAATGGCTCTCAAACTGAGTAGACAAGACCTCCTTCTTGACTCCATCAACTGTATAATAAGAAGGGTAAATCCCTGTCATGTTGTCTGTAATTTTACCAGAAAAGGCAAGAACCAATTCAACTTGACCAGCCTCAGCCAATTCGATATGAAGGGCTTCATTGTCATGGTCAACTGTAAATGGACGAGCTTGACCTGCAACTTCTACAGAGGTGATTTCCAAGTCTTTTTGGTGGAGGGAGATGCGGTCACTCTGTGCTTGACCAGTGATGGTCACTTTCCCAGAAAAAGTCTTGGTCTCACGACTCAAATCTAAAAATAAATCATAATGTTCAGGAACAAATTGCTTAATAAAATGTTCAACTGCTTGCATAGTTTTCTCCTATTCTAAGTTTAAGAGCTGCTGCTCTTCTTCAAACAAACTTATTATATCATATTTTGCTTGAGAAAAAAGGATTGGACAGCGATTTCCAAAACTTTCTTCCTTCTAATAGTCTACAGTGGGTAGACCTTGCGAAATTCTTCTAAAACAACCTTGCTTTCAGGTGTAAAAGTCAATCCTGCTTCACCCAAGCAGTCTCTGAAAAAATCCTCATGAACCTGGCGCCAATAGACAAGTGTCTTGTTTCCCTCACCTTCCTTATAGGCATGGTCAGCTGACACTCGATTGAAGGGTTTAACAGAAACCTTTGTAATTTCGACAATGCAGACAGCCTGATTTTGACTATCTAAAATGACATCGAAGGTCCCTACTTGGGGAAGTGGTTCGTCTTCTAGTACATAGAGGTCATAGGCTGATGCTGTTGCTGTCTTTTCTCCTTTAAACACCAAATCCGCTAAAAGGTCTGGTTCAACTCCAAAAGCCCAGGCATCGATTTCATCTCCGATAGAAGGATTGATTTGTTTGTATTTATTCCACATTTCTTGCGGTGTCATGGGTGCTCCTTTGTAATTTTTTACTTTCTTCTTTTATGTGTTTAAGATGATCTGGATGGTCAATCTCTAAATCAAAAATCTCTGGAATAGAACTGTAGTGGATAATGCACTTGATACCCAACTGATTCATTTTTTGTATGAAAGAAGTATTCAGATAGCCTGCTACAGCAAAATCAATCTTGTTCTTTCTTGCTTTATCCTGCATATCTCTTAGCATATCTAACATTATTGGACTTTCCATATCATGCCATTGACTGTTTCTCATAGTCACAAAAACAAAGGAAGTCAAAATACGCTGACGGTAATTCAATCATCGTTCCGACTTTCCCAGTAAAGCCATACTGACGCAATACTGTAATAGCTTGTTTTAATTGGTCGGCATCATTGACAAAAGGAAAAATAAGAGACAGATTAGGATTGGTTTGATAAACTTCTGTAACGACATGTACTTCAGCCTGAAATTCATCCAAACACGCCAGTAAACGCCTGGTTCCTCTATAGCCAAACAAGGGATGCCCTTCGTCAAAAAACTCTCTAGTCCCCACTAAACAATTGGCTTCTGTATTCGTTAATTCAGAAAAACGATACCAAACTTCCTTACCTAAGTAAAAGGAGCAAATAGTATCAAGATAATCTTTCACAAATTCCTGACAACTTTGTAATAGTATATTTTATTGAGCTCTCTCAATAAGTATTCCCCACGAATCATGCCGACGTGGTGAAATAGTTGAGGATAAATTTTTTCAAGAATTTTTTCGCCACTAAGGGCAAGTTGATTTCTCATCATTCACCTTCCAATTCATGTAAGAAGTCTTGTCCAGTTCTGGAAATCCTAATAATTCAGACTTAACCTTCAAGACTAATGGCGATGCATTTTCTTCTGTAATCTCTTGAATATCCATCCAAATATATCCAAGTGAATCATTCGCACCATCAGACATAGCTTCCGAAGTCGTAACTTGAGGTGCCCTCTCATTCATTTCAACATCATACAAGGCCATGACATGGTGAACCATAAAATTTGTTAACTCTTCTCTGACGAAAACATCGTAGATTCGAGGATTAGAGTAGCTTCTAACAGTAAATCCCGTCTCTTCCATAACTTCTCTAGTCAGCGTTTCCGTCAGTCCTTCACCAAGTTGCTAACTGCCTCCAGGTAGATCATACCGATGTTGATAAGGGCCTCTCGTTTTTTCAATGCAGAGTAACTTTCCATTTTCAAAGCAAACACAGTAGACCCCAAAGTGTTTTTTGATTTCCATCCAACTCCTCCTACTTCAAAGACCAGCCACCATCTATTGTCAAGATTTGTCCTTGCATGGCGCTCGCTTTTCCACTTGCTAAAAAAAGACTAAGCTCTGCTATTTCCTCTGGCTCAATCCAGCGCTTGATTGGGGTTTCACTAGCCACCCAGTCAGCCAAACCACCTGGTTCAAAATCCGCAGCGGTCATAGCTGTCTTGACTGCTCCTGGAGCGATACCAAAGACCTGAATCCCAGCTTCAGCATAGTCTAGAGCCAACTGCTTGGTGAAGCCAGCCAAGGCATGCTTGGATGAAGTATAGGCGTGACCACCTCCACCTGCTAGGCTAGAAGCAATGGAACACATATTGATGATGATTCCCTTTTTATTTTCCAGCATTTGTGTCAAATAATACCGAGTCAACTCTACTGGAATAATGTAGTTGATTTCAAAAATCTCTTGAATGTCCTGCGCCGTTTGTTCCAACAGTGGTTTGTAATCATCCAAAACTCCGGCAGTATTACACAAAACATCCACCTGAGGGCACCAGTCAAAAATAGGTTCCAAGTCCAAGGTCAAATCTCTCTGTAAAAAGTGAAAATCACCCTCTAAGAGTGGCTTTTCACCTTGGTCAACTCCATAAACTTGATAGCCCTTCTCTAAAAAGAGGCGAGCTTGAGCCAATCCGATCCCTGAACTCACTCCTGTAATGAGTACACGTTTAGTCATGCACTTCTACCCAATCCGTTGCCAAAACATCACAAGCTGTCGGGCTCCACATGGAAAAACCTTCTCCTTCTCCAGACACGTTGATTAGGAAATAAGGTGTCACTTCAAGTGCAAGCCCATTTTGCTCGATGGTATCAAAGAGTTGGACATAGTTTTCAGCACCTCCCCAACCAGTTCGTACATATTTTTTCTTAGCCTTTAAGCCAGGTAGAATTTCTTCAAATGTCATGTTTTTCTCCTTTAATGTCAATAATTCTCCCCTTCATTATAACAAAAAAACCGCTTTAAAACGGCTTTTTGACTGTGATTTATTTACATCTTCTTCTACTTACGGCAAATTATTCCCTGCAGCAAGATAAATTTCATACCATTCTTTTCTTGTTAAGCTAAAGTTTGCCGCTTGGCTAACTTCTCTCAAGTGCTTAGGATTTGTGGTACCTACAACTGCCTGCATTTTTGCTGGATAACGCAATATCCAAGAAATGGCAATAGTTGAAGAGGTTACTCCATATTTAATAGCTAAACGATCAAGTACTTGATTTAAAGCTTTAAATTTCTCATTTCCAACAAAGTTCCCTTTAAAATACCCGAATTGCAAGACAGACCATGCTTGAATGACCACATCGTGTAATTTGCAATATTCAAAAATGCTGCCATCTCGCATAGCTGCTTGACTATCTTCCATATTAACATGAAAAGCTGATTCAAATCCTGGAGTAAAAGCCGCACTCAATTGTAGCTGATTAACAGCTAACGGCTGCTTGACATCTTTTTTAAGCAACTCCATCATCATAGGATTTTGATTAGAAACTCCAAAATCTCGAACTTTGCCTTGTTTATAAAGGAGATCAAAGGCTTCTGCTACTTGGTCAGATTCCATCAAAGCATCTGGTCGATGAAGGAGCAAGCTATCTAGATGATCAATCTTCAATCTTTGCAAAATACCGTCTACTGATTTTATAATATAGTCCTTAGAAAAATCAAAATAGGTAAATTCTTCAATGCGAATGCCACATTTGGACTGAATCCACATCTTTTCTCTTAAATCTGGACGATTTTTTAGGACAAGACCTAACAGTTCTTCACAACGACCACGACCATAAATATCAGCCAAGTCGAAGGCATTGATTCCAACAGAAAGTGCTGTTTCTACAAGCTCTTCAACTTCTTTTACAGATTTATCTTTTATTCTCATCATTCCGAGAACAATTTCTGATAATTCTTTGTCATCTTGACCAAGAGTTATGTATCTCATCAAATTTTTCTCCTTTAATTTCTAACATTCTTCCCTTCATTATAACAAAAAACCGCTTTGCAACGGCTTTTTGACTATACTTCACTCCATTTTATCTTCTTAAACCCATGGAACAAGACAAAGATTCCAATAAAGAGGACAGCTGAAGGAATAACTTTTGTAAGGAAAACATTTGAAATTCCCATCCACTCATAATAACGGAGCAGAGAACCCACCACAAGATGGGCAATAATCATACTGACAAATGGACGAAAGACCGCTTCTTTCCAATTCCAAATACCGATAACTAGCGAAATCGTAAAGACAGACAAACTATCCCAGGGAGCCGGAATATAAAAGGCTCCTTCTTGTATGAAGCTTGCCATTCCTACATATCCTAAAACAACTAGAAGAACTATAGTCCCAACAACAATGTAAGTGCCAATTTTCATTTTAGGAGAATCTTGGACTAAACTTCTTCGTAAAATTGTGGCCACAAGTCCAAATCCAATCAGAAAAATAAGAAGTTGCCCTAAAAATGTGAGCAAATTGACTGTTAAGAGAGGACCTTTAGAAAAATCACTTAGTAGTTGATAATAACGTAATACCGCCAGGACAAGAATTGGCGTCAAAAGGGACTCTTTGATAGAACTGCGAGGTGCTCCCTTGAGAATCTCTTTCATTATTTTTTTAGGATTCTTACCTAGATAATCCTCTGCACTCATGCCATCTCGTTCTGCTTCTGAGAAATCTAGCATCATCAAATAGATCTGCTCTCTGAGATAGTCTTCATCATAGAGAAATCCAGCAAGATTAAAACTTTCCCACAACTCCTCAAAATACTTTTGATTCTCCTCAGAAAACTCATGTAGCAAAGCGCTTGTTTCTTCGTAATACTTCATTTTCTTCATGGTTTAACCCCCATTCTTAATCCCTTCTACTTTTTGACTCAAATCGTCCCATTGTTGCCAAAAGACTGAGACACGCTCTTCTCCTTCTTTCATTAATGAAAAATACTTCCGATCTGGACCATCTGGCGACGGGCACATGTCGCCTCTTATCCATTGATTTTTTTCTAACTTTTGCAACAAAGGATAAATAGTTCCTGGAACGATAGTATCAAATCCAGCCTCTCGCAAAGTCTGAACCAACTCATAACCATACCGCTCTTTTTGACCAATCATATCCAAGACACAACCTTCAAGAACACCTTTTAATAGCTGAGTTTCTTTCATCACTTCTCCCTTCTAATCTATTTTGTAATACCTACTAGTAACTTCACCTATAGTATATCACTTCTACACTAGTTTGTAAAGCATAATAGTTAATACTCTTCGAAAATCTCTTCAAACGGTAACTTC
>ERZ1023302.36-NODE-36-length-19359-cov-875.233320_pt1 | contig 19359 bp, 20 predicted proteins | sample MGYA00380473_ERZ1023302 | MGnify/ENA primary metagenome ERZ1023302 (study PRJEB33173, sample SAMEA4830380) | metagenome | study: EMG produced TPA metagenomics assembly of the PRJEB25223 data set... | reverse complement strand
TTATCGTATTACTGATTGATGAACGCCCAGAAGAAGTGACAGAAATGCAACGTTCCGTAAAAGGCGAAGTCATTGCGTCTACTTTTGATGAACCCGCAACTCGTCACGTTCAAGTGGCAGAAATGGTAATCGAAAAAGCGAAACGTTCCGTAGAGCATAAAAAAGATGTGGTCATTTTGCTTGATTCTATTACTCGTTTAGCGCGCGCTTACAATACAGTCACTCCAGCTTCAGGTAAAATTTTGTCTGGTGGTGTGGATGCTAATGCGTTGCATCGTCCAAAACGTTTCTTTGGTGCTGCACGTAACGTGGAAGAAGGCGGCAGTTTAACGATTATTGCAACAGCACTAGTTGATACTGGTTCGAAAATGGATGAAGTTATTTTCGAAGAATTTAAAGGTACGGGTAATATGGAATTACACCTTTCTCGTAAAATTGCAGAAAGACGCGTATTCCCAGCCATTGACTTTCAACGCTCTGGTACTCGTAAAGAAGACTTACTCACAACAGCTGATGAATTACAAAAAATGTGGATTCTTCGTAAGATTCTTAATCCAATGGATGAAGTGGATGCAATGGAATTCTTGATTGATAAGCTGATGATGGCGAAAACCAACGAAGAGTTTTTTGAAGTGATGAAACGTTCGTAAAAGTAACCGCACTTTTATGAAGAACAAGGGGAAAATATTATGTTTTCCCCTTTTTAATATCCGTAATATTTGACGAAATAAATTATGACAGCTGATAAGTTCATAAAAGGGGCAAAAGGTATAAATTCTTTTTTCTTTTTATGAATAAGCGAAAAACATATTCCAAGCACTGAGGCTAATAATAAAAAGTGCGGTAAGGTTTCTAAATGAATAAAACTTCCTAATGCCATTGCTAGCCAATAATCTCCCCGTCCAAAGGCTTCTTTTCCGTAATAGAATTTTGCAATCCAATAGATTGCGTAGAAAACAATAAAAAAACTTGCCGCACTTTTTATGCTTTCAGATAACGTAAGCAATGAAAAATTATTGTCTGCTCCAAATAAACCGATTGTAAGTAGCCATAAACAGAGTGTAGTAGAAATAAGTTGATAGTGCCAATCAAGATAACTGATTGCCCAAAGGATAAGAAGTGTGAGTCCGAACCATACAGTAAAAACAGAATCTTTGAAGGCAATTTGTAAAAATATAAATCCTACCCCAACACTTAAAAAATACCTCAAAATATGACCGCACTTTTTTTGTTGAATAGAGGAAACGCTAGGCTGAAATGACAGAAAGTTTTGTGGAAATAATTCAATATAAGTCGCATAAATCTCTTGCTGTAAACGGGTAATAAAACCAGATAGGTAAAACCACAATGCGATCCCTAAGATGCCGCCTAATAAAAACATTGAGAAGTAAATCATTGAATAACAGAGCCCATATTAAAGATAGGTAAATACATTCCCATCATAATAATTCCAATCAGACTGCCGATGATTACCATCATTAATGGTTCTAGCATTTGTGAGAGTAAGTCAATTTGATGATTAAGTTTTTCTTGGTAATTATCCGCGATATGCTCTAGCATCAAAGCGAGTTTTCCGCTTTGCTCGCCAATTTGTAACATTTGTTGTGCTTCCATCGGGAAAAGATCGCTACTTACGCTATTAGAAAACGCATAGCCTTGAGAAACCCATTGCAAAATTGACCGCACTTCTTTATCTAATACCATATCGTTTACAAGCGTTTTCTTGGTTTGCCACGTTTGTGTGCGAGGAAGAAAACTGTCTAGTGCCTGATTAAGCGGTACGCCGGCCTGCAACATAATTTGTAAACTTTGACTAAAGTTCACTAAACGTGAAAGCTTTTGAATTGTGCCAAAAATAGGCGTGATAGAAATAAGTTGATTTTTCTTTTGATGAAACCAAGTCTGGCGTTTTAGATAGAAGTAATAAAATAGAAAAAAACTAAAAGCGAAAAATAGCAAAATGCCAATATTTTGCTTAAGAAAATTGGATATAGAGAGCAATATTGCGGTTATTGTTGGTAATTCGGCATTATTGCCACTGTATATTTCAGCAAATTGAGGCACGATAAAAAGTAGTAATGCGAGTGTTAGTAATAGTGAAATGCCTAACACCATTGATGGGTACAACATAATTTTCTGTAATTTACGTTGCAATGCTAAAGATTGGCTACGATGCGTGGCTATTTTTTTACAAACAACGGAAAGTTTTCCCGTCATTTCTCCCACTTGAATCAGTTGAATTTCTTGTTGAGTAAGATATTTCCCTTGTTGTTCAATGGCTTGTGAGAATGCTAAACCAGATTCAATCGATTGGAGTAGCTGTTCAAGCCATTCATTGAGCATTATTTGAGTACAATTTTGTTGCAAAATTTGCAGGCTGTTTTTTAACGGAATAGCGGACTGTAGCAACGAGGCTAATTGATTGAGTAATTCACTAATTTCTGAATTTTTGGGCTTTGCCCCAAATTGCCAGTTTTGTTGTAATTTGATGTGAGTAAGCCCGCGGCTTATTAACTGAAAGTGTGCTTGTTGTTTCGTATCCGCAATAATTGAGCCTTTTTGTTTCTGATTTAATGCGTTACTACCTTGATAATAAAAGAGTTTTTTAGTCATGAGTTTTTACCTAACACACGTTCAATTTCTTTCTCATCTGTTATGCCTTGGCTAACTTTTTCTAAACCACTCTCTCGTAAATTCTCAAAATCCGTTTGATAGCCATTCTGTTGCCAATGTAGAAATTGATACACGCCGATTCGCCCTCGATAACCTTGATGGCAATCACAAGAATTTATTAAATTTCCACCGCACTTTGGACAGATTTTTCGTACAAGACGTTGTGCAATGACGAGTAGTAAACTGTTTTCAATTTCATACTGCTGAATACCGAGTTGTTGTAAGCGAGAAATGGCAGAAATTGCATCATTGGTATGTAAAGTTGAAAGCACCAAATGCCCCGTTTGTGCCGCACGTAATGCAATCCTTGCACTTTCTTCATCACGAATTTCGCCTAACATAATAATATCGGGATCTTGGCGTAAGAAAGTGCGCAATAGGCGGTTAAAATCTAGTCCAATCTGTGGATTAATTTGGCTTTGAATAATACCATTAAGCTCAATTTCAATGGGATCTTCAGCAGTAATAATATGTTTATCAGGCGTATTTAGCCACTGAAGTGCGGTGTAAAGTGAGATACTTTTTCCACTTCCTGTGGGGCCAGTTACTAAAATTAATCCTTGGGGCTGGCTAAGTGCGTGTTGAAATGCTTGTTGTTGGCTTTCAGTCATACCCAGTTCAGCAAAACTAAGTTCTACAGGTTTATTTTGTTGCGCTCGCAACACGATTTTTTCGCCCCAATGGGTTGGTAAGGTTGAAAGACGGAAATCAAGAATATCGGAAAAAGTGGTTTTAAATTGAAATCGCCCATCTTGTGGAAGTCGATTTTCACTAATATCTAATTTAGCCAGTAATTTTAAGCGTGAAATAATACGATTAGCGAATATTTTGCTTATTAAGGGTTGTGGTTGTAAAACACCATCAATTCTAAACCGCACTTGAAACTGATCAGCCAAGGTTTCTAAATGAATATCAGAGGCATTTTTTTGTAAGGCAGATTCAAAAATCTGATTAAGTAAGCGGATAACAGGTTCATCATCTTGTTGTTCAAGATGAGACTGTTCTTGATGTTGGTAATATTTAACTTGCTCTTCCACTTGCATTTGGCTCGGAGTAAGTTGTTGTAACAGTTCTTTGAGTTGGCTGCTTTCTAACAAAATTGGTTCGACAGGTTTTCCTGTTATAAACGCAATGGTTTCACAAGCTGAAAGATTGGAGAGAGAATCAACCCCTAGCCAAAGACGATTATTTTCTTCTTTAAGTGGCAAAGCAAAATACCGCAAGAGCAAGGATTGCTGTTGTTGATTACGCACCCATAAATCAGGCGAGATCGTAAAGATCTCGCCATTTTGAGCGGTTACACGCTGAGTATGAAGTAAAGCATAGCTCGTCATTGTGTGACACTTCCGCAAAAATTTGCTGGAAATAAAGAGGCATCCGTTCCTTTGCAAGTTGTTGTCCAAGTTACACCTGTTGCAGCATTACCTGTAGCTTGCAAAATATATTCCATATTTGCCAATGTGCCATCCCCTTTTACGGTAATGCCACCTGATTGAGTGATTACTGAGGCTACATAGCCTTTTGTTGTCTTTATATCCGCTGCAATTCCATTGCTTCCTCCCGAGCAACTGGAAGGTTTACCTGTGCTATAAACGCATAATTCCACATCAGCCTTATAAGGCGCTGACGCTTGCAGTAATTCAGATACCGCTGCTTTTTTAGTATAATTTTGATAAGAAGGAATTGCGATAGTGGCTAAAATAGCAATAATTGCAATCACAATCATTAGCTCTATTAATGTAAACCCTTTTTTCAAGGTTTGCTGTGTTGTTAGTTTCATTCATTTTCCTTTTATTAGACCTTTGTTAGCGACGACATTGTGAAAAGGAAAAATTTGTTTGTAAAATTGACCGCACTTTTTCTGCGAGCCTGATCGCAAAAAAAGGAAAAAAGTATGCAAAAACTAAAAGATATTGAACAAGGTATATTGGATTGTCGGCAAATTCAGTCACCTCACTTCGATAAACGCCCAAATCCACAGGATATTTCCTTATTGGTTATTCATTATATTAGTCTGCCGCCAGAACAATTTGGCGGCGGATATGTGGATGACTTTTTTCAAGGAAAATTAGATCCTAAGATTCATCCTTATTTTGCAGAAATTTATCAAATGCGTGTTTCAGCACATTGTTTGATCGAACGAAATGGGCGAATTACGCAATATGTCAATTTTAATGATCGCGCTTGGCACGCAGGCGTATCGAATTTTCAAGGACGAGAAAAATGTAATGATTTTGCCATTGGAATTGAGCTGGAGGGGTGTAATGAACAGCCTTTTACCGACGCTCAATATTTTTCATTGCAAGAGCTTACCAATGTAATAATGAAAAGTTACCCGAAGATTACAAAAGATCGAATTGTTGGACATTGCGATATTTCGCCAGGACGTAAGATCGATCCTGGTCAATATTTTGATTGGGAACGTTATTTATCCAGTGTAAAACAAACTGTATAAAAATTAAACATCAAATTTTGATGTATTCTGTGTATTATAAATGCGTTCACTCTTTTAATTCTAACTAGTTGAATTAAAAGGAATAAATTTAAATCTGAAATTTTATTAAAAAAGTTAATTTGAGTTATACAGCATTATAGATTTTCTCAACCACAATTTTATCCACAGAAATATTGAATAACTCAAAGAGATGATAAAAAGATCTTTTGTGAATAAAACTGTTTTAAAAATTGTATTTTTTTACCGCACTTTCTTCCATTTTTGAATGTGAAAAGTGCGGTTTATTTTTGTTTAAGACCTTTTGGTTGGAAATAACCCTATTTATTTTTAAGTTTGATGTGATAAGGATCTTTGCCTGTTTTTACGAGATCAATTCACAATCAGAAATCCATTATTCACAATGTTATCCACAACATAGGTACTTTTCGTCATATAAACAAAATAAGAATATTTTGTTGTCTAGAATTTTCCCCTTCCGTAAAATTGTATATTTTTAACCGCACTTTAGGTTCAAACCCAATGTGCGGTTATTTTTATTGATTTTCCTCTTTTCGCTTTTTGCGATTTTTTCTAAAATGTGATACTTTTTCGCCGTCAATAAGACATCAAACACAAATCAATATGAACGACGAACAGCAAAATTCAAACCAACCTGAAAATACGAAAAAACCTTTTTTCCAATCTTTATTCGGTCGCTTTTTTCAAGGCGAATTAAAAAATCGTGAAGAACTTGTGGAAGTGATTCGCGATTCAGAACAAAACGATTTAATTGATCAAAATACGCGTGAAATGATTGAAGGCGTGATGGAAATTGCGGAACTTCGTGTTCGTGATATTATGATTCCTCGTTCACAAATTATTTTTATTGAAGATCAACAAGATTTAAATACTTGTTTAAACACAATTATTGAATCTGCTCATTCTCGTTTTCCTGTGATTGCCGATGCCGATGACCGCGATAATATCGTGGGTATTTTGCATGCGAAAGATTTATTGAAATTTTTACGTGAAGATGCGGAAATCTTTGATTTATCTTCATTATTGCGCCCCGTCGTGATTGTGCCAGAAAGCAAAAGAGTGGATCGTATGTTAAAAGATTTCCGCTCAGAGCGTTTCCATATGGCCATTGTGGTGGATGAATTTGGTGCAGTGTCGGGGCTTGTTACTATTGAAGATATTTTGGAACAAATTGTTGGCGATATTGAAGATGAATTTGATGAAGAAGAGATTGCGGATATTCGTCAGCTTTCTCGTCATACTTATGCAGTGCGTGCGCTCACCGATATTGATGATTTCAATGGGCAATTTAATACGGATTTTGATGATGAAGAAGTAGATACCATTGGCGGTCTGATTATGCAGACTTTTGGTTATTTACCAAAACGTGGGGAAGAAATTATTTTGAAAAATCTTCAATTTAAAGTGACTTCTGCAGATAGTCGTCGATTAATTCAACTTCGAGTCACAGTGCCAGATGAACATTTGGCAGAAATGAATAATGTAGATGAAAAATCTGAATAGGATTTTATTATCAATTAAATTTATGAATAAATATTTTACTTATCTTATTGCTTTTATATCGGGTTTAGTCGGTGTTTTTGCCTTTTCGCCATTTGATTATTGGCCTTTAGCCTATGTGTCTTTACTCGGTTTACTTTATGTCGCTAAAAATCCTAAAAAATCCACCGCACTTTTATCCACTTTCTTGTGGGCGATGGGATTTTTCTGCTTTGGGGTGAGTTGGCTTAATGTTAGTATCCATCAATTTGGCGGTGCGTCTTTAGGGGTAAGTTATTTCCTTGTCGGTTTGCTTGCGGCTTATCTTGCCCTATATCCAATGCTTTTTACCTATTTAGTTCAGCGTTTCAAAGTGCAAAGTGCGGTAATTTTTGCCGTGATTTGGACATTGACAGAATTTTTACGGGGTTGGATTTTTACTGGTTTTCCTTGGCTTCAATTTGGTTATACACAAATTGACAGCCCATTTTATGGTATTGCCCCTATTTTTGGCGTAACAGGATTAACGTTCTTTACTGTTTGGGCAAGTGCGGTCATTTTTAATCTCGTTTCCTCTTTGTTTAAAACGAAAAATCTTAAATTAGTTTTAGCGAATGCTTTGTTATTGATCATCGTAGGGGGATTAAGTGCTTATTCATCCCGAATTCACTTTGTAAAATCTGTTGAAGATAAGGCAATTTCAGTCACACTTGCACAAGGCAATATTGAACAAAATCTTAAATGGGATCCTAATTATTTCTATTCTACTTTGGCAATTTATCAAAAATTAATCGCAGAAAATCTTGGTAAAACCGATTTAATTATTTTGCCTGAATCAGCCTTACCAACCCTTGAAAATACAATTACACCATTTTTTGAAAAATTAGAGCATGCTGCTAAAGAAACTAAAACGGAGATTATGATTGGAACGGTATTCCAAGACACAAAATCTGGTAAGTTATTAAATTCAATTATGACTGCTGGAAACCCAGATTTTCCTTATCAACCAGATACGCCAAATCGTTATAATAAACATCATCTCGTGCCTTTCGGGGAATATGTTCCGCTAGAAAGTATTTTGCGACCGCTTAATTCAGTGTTTAATTTACCAATGTCAGCATTTCAAAGTGGGGAGGCAGTTCAACCCTCTTTAATCGCAAAAAAACGTGCTTTTTCGCCAGCAATTTGTTATGAAATTATTTTCGGCGAGCAAGTGCGACAAAATTTGAAACAAGATACGGATTATTTGCTCACCTTATCTAATGATGCGTGGTTTGGCGATTCTATTGGGCCTTGGCAACATTTACAGATGGCAAGAATGCGCGCTTTAGAATTAGGCAAACCGCTTATTCGTGCAACGAATACGGGGATTTCAGTTTTTGTTGATGCGCAAGGTAAGGTATTAGCACAAGCCCCGCAATTTATTGAAACAACTTTGACTTATAAAATTGCACCTGCGGAAGGCAAAACCCCTTATTCTGTGTTAGGAAATATGCCTTTGTATGCTTTATCTTTATTGTTTTTACTCTTGCACAGTATGATGGCGTTTATTCGTCGTAAGATGAATATCTTATAAAAACACCAGTTAAAATGACCGCACTTTTTCATTCATATAAATAAACATTATGCGCATACCAAGAATTTATCATCCAATATCCCTTGAAAATCAAACTCAATGTCATCTTTCAGAAGACGCGGCAAATCACGTTGCTCGAGTGTTAAGAATGACAGAAGGCGAACAGCTTGAACTCTTTGATGGTTCTAATCATATTTATCCAGCAAAAATTATTGAGTCAAATAAAAAGTCCGTAAAAGTAGAGATTTTAGGGCGTGAGCTTGCGGATAAAGAATCTCATTTAAAAATCCATTTAGGACAAGTGATTTCTCGCGGAGAACGAATGGAATTTACTATTCAAAAATCCGTAGAATTAGGGGTAAATGTGATTACGCCATTATGGTCAGAACGCTGTGGCGTAAAACTTGACGCAGAGCGGATGGATAAAAAAATCCAACAATGGCAAAAAATTGCGATTGCAGCTTGTGAGCAATGCGGTCGTAATAGCGTGCCAGAAATTCGTCCATTGATGAAATTGCAAGATTGGTGTGCAGAAAATGATGGCGCATTGAAATTGAATTTACATCCACGTGCGCACTATTCTATTAAAACCTTACCGACTATTCCTGCTGAGGGTGTTCGTTTATTAATTGGCTCGGAAGGTGGATTATCAGCACAAGAAATTGCCCAAACTGAACAGCAAGGATTTACAGAAATTTTATTAGGAAAACGTGTTTTACGTACTGAAACTGCATCACTTGCAGCGATAACTGCATTACAAATTTGTTTTGGGGATTTAGGCGAATGATGGAATTACAAGGAAAATTTTTGATCGCAATGCCACATTTAGACGATTATTTTAATCGCACGGTGGTGTTTATGTGTGAGCATAATGAACAGGGTTCAATGGGTTTGGTAATTAATCAGCCGACAGATTTAAGCATTGCGGAACTTTATTCAAAACTCAATTTTATGATGAAAAATGACCGCACTTTTGGTAATGAAATGGTGGTTGCGGGTGGGCCTATGCATACAGAAAGAGGGTTTATTTTACATAAGAATACGCTTAATGCTTTTCAACATACTTACAAAGTCACAAAGGAACTTTCAATGACAACCTCCGCTGATGTGGTGGAAACGCTAGGTTCAACTTTTGCACCTGAAAAATATCTTGTTGCACTAGGATGTTCAAGCTGGGGGGCTGGTCAGTTAGAAAAAGAAATCAGAGATAATGCGTGGCTGGTGGTGTCATCTAACGATCAAATTTTATTTGATATGCCCTATGAAGATCGTTATGCTGCAGCCAATCAGTTACTTGGTATTCATCCTTATAATTTTGCGTTAGCGCAAGTGGGGCATAGTTAATGGGAATTACCGCTCTGGCTTTTGATTTCGGCACTAAAAGTATCGGTTGTGCCATAGGACAAAGTATTACTGGCACAGCACAAGCCTTGCCCGCTTTTAAGGCGCAAGATGGCATCCCAAATTGGGAAGCGATCGAAAAATGTTTGAAAGAATGGAAACCAGATGTTGTCATTGTTGGTCTTCCTCTAAATATGGACGGAACAGAACAAGATCTCACTCTACGTGCTCGTAAATTTGCAAATCGTTTACAAGGTCGTTTTGGCGTTAATGTTCATTTACAAGATGAACGATTAACCACCACGCAAGCTCGTAGTGAGATTTTTGAACGTGGTGGTTTTAAGGCATTAAAAAAAGGCAAAATCGATGGAGTGTCAGCTTGTTTAATTTTAGAGAGCTGGTTTGAATACGCTGAATATTAGATTCACATTGTAAAAATAAACTTCATTTTAGAATGATTAAAGCGCGATTTTATAATCTCGCTTTTTCGCCACCAAATTCATCTAATAAATTTTCGGTGAGTTTGGCTAAAATACCAGTCATCAGTACAAAATCTGCATCGAAACGCTGTGCAAAATCTTCTTTCAGAATATCATCATTTTTTTCCCGTACAGTATCTGCAAATTTTAAACGTTTGATTGTGCAATCTTCGTTAAAAACGAAAGTTAAGGTATCTTCCCATTCTAAGGCTAATTTACTTACTACTTTTTTGCCATCTTGCAGAAGAGCGAGAATTTCTTCATTTTCTAAGGGTTGTTTTTTACAACGAATAACGCTGTCTTCCTGACTGCCACGAAGCTCGGCTTCTTCTAATGCAAGTAACCAATGCGGCAAATTATCTTGAAGGATCCAATTGGTTAAAATCGTGCTAGGTTCATTAGCAAAGGCCAAAGGCACGACAGGGAGCGAACCTAAGGATTTGCGCAGTAATGCGAGCGCATCTTCCGCGCGTTTACTTGATGCGGCATCAACATGAACAAGATTATTTTCCGTATCAATCCATAGTGCCGTATGCTGATTTTTACTAAATGCACGAGGTAATAAATTCATCACGACATCATCTTTTAATGTCTGTTTTTCTACCTTTTTAAGTTTGCGATTTTCTTTTTGTTCGAGGCTTTCAATGCGTTTATCAAGTTCACGTTTGACCACATTTGCTGGCAAGATTTTTTCTTCTTTTTTGGCGATTAATAGGATTTGTTTTCCAACAGAAAAATAGAGTAAATCAGTGCCTCGTAATGGGTCTGACCAACCAAATTTACTTTGATCTTGAGCACCACAAGGATGGAATTGACAATCTTCCAGTTGAGTTTGTAGCTGTGCAAGATCCCAATCTAGCGGTTTAGTCAGCCTATAAGTCATTAAATTTTTGAACCACATCGTAACACTTCCTTCAATATAGGGTAGAATGTGCGGTATTATAGCCCATAAAAGTAGGAAAAACGATGCAACACAAATTGATTGCCTTTATTGGTGGCGGCAATATGGCACAAGCTATTATTCTTGGCTTGTTGAAACAAGGTTATCCTGCCGAGCAAATTATTGTGAATGATCCGAATGAGGAAAAAAGAGCATTTTTTGCTAATCTTGGCGTGGCAACTTCAGAAAATAATGTGGAAAGTGCAATCAAAGCTGAGGTTGTGTTGCTTGCGGTAAAACCTCAAATGATGGCTGATGTTTGTTTGCCACTAAGTGCGGTGGATTTTTCCGATAAATTGTTAATTTCCATTGCTGCGGGTATTTCAACTGAACGCTTGAACGCATTAATTCCAAGCGTAAAATCGATAGTACGCGTCATGCCAAATACGCCCGCATTGGTGGGGGAAGGTATGGCGGGTTTATTTGCACCGAAAAATACGAGTGAAAATTACCGCACTTTTGCACAAGATTTATTGGGAGCAGTGGGAAGAACGGTTTGGGTGGATGATGAAACTCAAATGCACGCAGTCACTGCCGCGTCAGGAAGTAGCCCTGCCTATTTCTTTTTAATGCTGGAAGCAATGCAGAAAGCCTTAGTCAAAATGAATATTGAGGAAAAAACTGCCCGTGAATTAGTGCAGCAATCCATGCTTGGTACAGCCAAAATGGTGACCGAAAATCCGCAAATTGCACTTTCAACTTTGCGTGAAAATGTTACCTCGAAAGGTGGCACCACTGCGGCAGCGTTAGCAGTATTTGACGCACAACATTTTAATCAAACAATAGAGCAAGCTATGCAGGCTTGTTTGTCTCGTTCACAAGAAATGGAAACTTTATTCTAATGCAAGTTCGTCCTTTTTATTGGCTCGCACTGAGCTTTCTAGGTTACTACTGCGCTTATGGCGTGTTTTTGCCGTTCTTCCCCGCATGGTTGAAATCGCAACAATATGGCGAAGAAATGATTGGTTTGGTGATCGGTAGTGCTTATATTTTCCGATTTGCGGGCGGATTATTTTTTTCATCGCTGATTAAAAAAGCCAATCATATTATTAGTTCCTTACGCCTATTGGCGTTAGCATCGGCAATTATTATGGCGGCTATGAGTTTAGTTGCGCATAATTTTTGGCTGTTATTTATTGCTATCGGTTTGTATGCTTCTGTGAATTCAGCAGGAATGCCGATTGGGGATTCGTTGGCATCCACTTGGCAACGCCAAATCGGCTTGGATTACGGCAAAGTACGTTTAATTGGCTCTGCTGCTTTTATCCTTGGCGTAGTGGTGTTCGGCGGCATGATTGGCTGGGTTGGCGAGCAAAATATCGTGTGGATTTTAACCGCACTTTTATCTTTCTATACCATCATTCAGCTTTTAAAACCCACCATTCCCCCAAAAGATGAAATACCTGAAGATAGCGTTCAAAATGATGTTGGTTTTATTGCTTTACTGAAAAATCCGATGACATTACGAGTCATGGTTGCAGTAGGGCTGATTCAAGGCTCTCATGCGGCTTATTATGTTTATAGCACGATTTATTGGACAAGCATTGGGATCTCCGTTTCTCAAACGAGCTTACTTTGGGGCATTGGCGTATTGGCAGAAATTGTATTATTTTTCTTTTCTCGTCGTTTATTTCAAAATATTTCTATCAGCGTACTGCTTTATATTTCTGCGTTTGCGTGCGTTGGACGCTGGGCTGTAATGGGATATATTGACGATTTTTGGTTGATATTCTTATTGCAACTTATACACAGTTTAACCTATGCCGTTTGCCATTATGCGATTGTTCGCTATATCACCACGCAACCGCAAAGCCATATTGCGAAGTTACAAGGTTTGTATAATGGTTTATCCAATGGTGTGCTCATTGCTATTTTTACTGCGATTGCTGGCATGATTTATCCAACGTCGCCAGCGATGACATTTGTATTTATGAGTATCATTGCAGCTGCTGCATTTTTTGTGATTCCACGTAAGTTAAATGCCTTTTTGATTGTTCAGCATAAATAGGACGCATCGCTTTCCTTTTAAAAAAGTAATATGAAAAATCTTGCACTTATTGATTTGTTTCTTAACGAATATTGGATTGAAAAAGGGCTTTCAGAAAATACCGTTCAATCTTATCGTTTGGATTTAACCGCACTTTGTGATTGGTTGGATAAAAACGACTTGTCTTTGGAAACTTTAGATGCTGTTGATTTGCAAGGTTTTCTGGGTGAACGTCTAGAGAAAGGTTACAAAGCCACGAGCACTGCGCGAATGTTAAGTGCAATACGTAAACTTTTCCAATATTTATATCGGGAAAAATATCGAGTGGATGATCCAAGTGCGGTGCTAAGTTCGCCTAAATTACCCAGTCGCTTGCCAAAATATTTAACCGAGCAACAAGTGTCTGATTTGCTCAATACGCCAGATGTGGAAGTGCCTTTGGAGTTGCGTGATAAAGCAATGTTAGAGTTGCTTTATGCAACGGGGCTTCGTGTCACGGAGTTAGTTTCGCTTACGATTGAAAACATGAGCGTGCAACAAGGCGTGGTGCGAGTGATTGGTAAAGGGAACAAGGAACGTATTGTGCCAATGGGGGAAGAAGCTGCTTATTGGGTTCGTCAATTTATGCTTTATGGTCGCCCTGTGCTATTAAATGGGCAGAGTTCTGATGTTGTGTTTCCAAGTCAGCGCACACAGCAAATGACTCGTCAAACTTTCTGGCATCGTGTAAAACATTATGCCATTCTCGCAGATATTGATGCGGATGCACTTTCCCCTCACGTTCTCCGCCATGCTTTTGCCACCCATTTAGTGAATCACGGTGCGGATTTACGCGTGGTGCAAATGTTGTTGGGTCATACAGATTTATCTACAACACAGATTTATACTCACGTGGCAAAAGAAAGATTGAAACGATTGCATGAAAGATTTCATCCTAGAGGATAATTTCGGGGTAAATTTTTATAGTTTTAAAGATTGATTGTGGATTTCTTATTGATTAATTAATTTGACACGCATCACAAATTTTGAATAAAAAATTAGACAGCTCAAGCATATTTTGCTATCTTTCGAAAAATTTCGACATTTATTCTATCGAAAAGTAATTTTGGATTCTAAAATGAAAAAAATCACGCTTTTTTTTACCGCACTTTTATGCTTATTTTCAACTTCTGTTTTAGCCGAATCTAATTCAATGCCTAAACAATGCGAACAACTATTTAAAGAAACAGAGAATTTGATTGCCCAAGCAGAAAAACAACCTGGAACCCACATTCAAGTAAATAAAATCAAAAGTAAACTAAACCAAAGCAAACAACAAATTCTTCAAATGGAATTAGCGACTCAGTTAAAAAGTTGTGAAGTGGGTTTAGCAAAATTAAGTAATTTGAAAAGTTATAGTGAGTAATTAAAAAAGCCTTATTGAGTACAATAAGGCTTTTTTAGTGGTTAAATTTATCTAGTCTGATAATTTCTGCAAACCAAAATGACGATAAGTTTGCGATGTTGCAATACGACCACGCGGCGTTCTTTGTAGAAACCCCTGTTGAATCAAATAAGGCTCTAACACATCTTCAATGGTATCACGTTCTTCGCCAATTGCAGCAGCAAGATTATCTAGCCCCACAGGGCCACCATCAAAACGCTCAATAACTGCAGACAACAACTTTCTATCTAAATAATCAAATCCAGCATCGTCTACATCTAGCATTGAAAGTGCTTGTTTTGCCACATTTATAGAAATAATACCGCCATTACGTACATCTGCATAATCACGCACACGTCGTAATAAACGGTTTGCAATTCGAGGCGTGCCTCGTGAACGACGAGCCACCTCGAAAGCGGCTTGTTGTTCTAATTCAAGATTTAAACAGTCCGCACTTCTTGCAACGATAGATGTTAAATCTTCTACAGAATAAAACTCCAAACGTTGCACAATACCAAAACGATCACGCAATGGAGAAGTCAAAGAACCCGCTCTAGTGGTCGCGCCAACCAAAGTAAAAGGGGGCAAATCTAATTTAATGGAACGAGCAGCGGGTCCTTCGCCAATCATAATATCCAACTGATAGTCTTCCATTGCTGGATAAAGGACTTCTTCAATCGCAGGGGAAAGTCGATGGATTTCATCAATAAATAATACATCATGCGGTTCAAGATTGGTTAGCATTGCGGCTAAATCTCCCGCTTTTTCTAATACAGGCCCTGATGTCGTACGAATATTCACGCCCATTTCATTTGCCACAATATTAGCAAGCGTTGTTTTTCCCAAACCTGGAGGGCCAAAAATCAATAAATGATCTAAGGCATCTTGACGTAGTTTGGCTGCCTTGATGAAAATATCCATCTGCTCGCGTACTTGCGGCTGCCCAACATAATCTGCTAATAGTTTAGGACGAATAGCACGGTCGATAACATCTTCATCAACCTTAGCTTGCCCGCTAATAATTCTATCTGCTTCAATCATATTTTTCCTACAATGCGGCTTTTAATGCTTCACGAATAACTTGTTCACTGGTTAATTCAGGTTTAGCTACGCGTTTTACCAATTTTTCTGCTTCTGCAGGTTTATAACCTAAAGCAATCAAGGCTGAGATAGCTTCATCAGATGAATTTTCTACACTCGGTTCAATAGATGGAACTGACCGAATATGGGTACTTTCTACAAAGAAATCGCTTTGTTTTACGCCTTTGAATTTACCTTTAAGTTCAACTAACAAACGTTCAGCAGTTTTTTTGCCAACCCCTGGGATTTTAGTGAGTTTAGAAAGTTCTTCTCTCTCTATCGCATAGGCAAATTGTTCGACCGACATGGCGGATAAAATCGCTAAGGCTAATTTAGGCCCCACCCCATTTGTTTTAATTAATTCACGAAATAAAGTGCGGTCTGTTTTCTGGGCAAATCCAAAGAGTAAGTGAGCATCTTCCCGAACAACAAGATGGGTGAATAAAGTAGTTTCTTGTCCAATTTCTGGTAAATCATAGAAACTCGTCATAGGCAAAAGCAATTCATAGCCTACGCCTTGCACATTGAGTAAAATTTCTGGAGGTTGTTTTTCTAAAAGAATGCCTTGTAAGCGACCGATCATAATTCTTCCGAATGATAAAAAACTTAACGCATAGAATAAAATAAAACTGGACGAACATCCAGTTAAATTTTTAATCTAAAGCGTCCTCGGCTATATCTGGTCTTTAAAAGTGCGGTCATTTTTTCTTGCGTTTCTGTCATTTTCACAGAATTGGCAATATGTAAAGAATGTTGAATAGAATGCGCGTGTGTAATTGCGATAGCCAACGCATCCGCTGCATCGGCTTGAGGTTTTTCTGACAGCTTCAAAATACGAGTTACCATTTCCTGCACTTGTACTTTATCAGCAGAACCAATGCCCACCACTGTTTGTTTTACTAAACGTGCGGCATATTCAAAAACAGGTAAATCATGATTTACTGCCGCAACAATCGCCGTGCCGCGAGCCTGCCCGAGTTTCAAAGCTGAATCCGCATTCTTCGCCATAAACACTTGCTCAATCGCAAACATATCAGGCTGAAATTGCGTGATAATTTCAGCCACTCCAGCATAAATCCGTTTCAATCGGGTGGGTAAATCTTCAACTTGAGTGCGAATTGCACCACTGCCGAGATATTCCAAATGTCTTCCTGTTTGACGAATCACACCATAACCCGTTACGCAAGAGCCGGGGTCAATACCTAAAATAATGCTCATAATTTCTATAAAAAATGGGTAATTAAATTACCCATTTATTGCATTATTAAAGTTGAGATGCCACTTCGTCACAGATTTCTCCGTTGTGATATACGTTTTGTACGTCATCACAATCTTCCAGCATATCAATTAAACGAAGTAATTTTGGTGCAGTTTCAATATCAAGATCAACGGTTGTTGATGGAATCATCGTTACTTCAGCTTCTTGTACTTTAAAACCAGCTGCTTCAATGCCATCGCGCACTGAACCTAAATCTTCCCAAGCAGTATAGATTTCAAATGAACCATCATCTTGTGGTTGAATATCATCAGCACCCGCTTCGATTGCCGCTTCAGTTAAGGCATCTTCATCCGCTTCTGCGATTAAGATTAAACCTTTTTTGCTAAATAAATAACCCACAGAACCTTCTGTTCCCAAGTTACCACCACATTTAGTAAAACTTGGGCGCACTTGTGAGATCGTACGGTTTGCATTATCACTTAAACATTCAACCATAACCGCTGTACCACCTGGGCCATAACCTTCATAGATTTTGGTTTCCATATTGGTGTCATCGCCACCACCTACGCCACGATCAATAGCACGGTTGATAGTATCGCGCGTCATATTGTTGCTAAGTGCTTTATCTACTGCAGCACGTAAACGCGGGTTAGCACTCACATCGCCACCACCAATTTTAGCTGCGGTAACAAGTTCACGAATTAATTTAGTAAAAATTTTACCGCGTTGTGCATCTTGTGCTGCTTTGCGGTGTTTAATATTAGCCCACTTACTATGACCTGCCATTTTATTTCCTTCTATTTTGATCTTATTGATCTTGATTTAATTAAACGTTTTGACCTAGGCTAGGTATAGCCTAGGCTAGTAAAAGTATTACCCCGTTGGGGTAGATGTAGCTTTTCCTAAAAGAGAACCGCTATTACCATAATTAGCAGTGAGTATACTTACCTACGGGGATTAAAAAGATATTTTTTAATAGCTTCCGCATTATTCTGGGATTTCGTCATTTCTACTGCTTTTTTCGCCGATACCCAGCAAAAATCTAAATGCTCACTCAATACTGGAATAAATTCTTTTTCCACCTCACACAAAAACCAATGTTCTTTGCAATGAGTAATATTCGGTGCGTATTTATAGCGGAAATGTGGAAAAATTTCAAATTCTATGCTCTCATTGCAATCAAAAAGTGCGGTGGAATTTTCCGAAATTTCTAACCGCACTTCTTCCCATAGCTCACGAATTGCTGTGTTTTTTGGTGTTTCACCACTTTCAATGGTGCCAGTAACAGACTGCCAAAAATCAGGATCATCTTGGCGTTGGAGCATTAAAACTCGGTTTGTATTTTTAGCGTAAATTACAACGAGAACAGATTGATTATTTTTGTATTGCATCATTAAAAATGCGGTCAAATCTGACCGCACTTCATTCCTAATATTTCAAACTTATTCTGCTTTAACGACAGAAATTGCCAATTCTTCCAACGCTTGCGGATTCGCAAAACTCGGTGCTTCTGTCATTAAACAAGCTGCCGCCGTAGTTTTAGGGAAAGCAATCACATCGCGGATATTTTCCGTGCCTGTTAAAAGCATGGTTAAACGGTCTAAACCAAATGCTAAACCTGCATGTGGCGGTGTGCCAAATTTTAACGCATCTAATAAGAAACCGAATTTTTCGCGTTGTTGTTCTTCGTCAATGCCAAGAATACGGAATACAGTTTGTTGCATTTTCGGATCGAAAATACGTACTGAACCGCCACCTACTTCATAGCCATTAATAACCATATCGTAAGCATTTGCTACCGCACTTGTTGGATCGGCTTCTAATTGCTCTGGGCTAAAATCTTTTGGCGACGTAAATGGATGGTGCATTGCGGCAAGATTGCCTTCATCATCACGTTCAAATATTGGGAAATCAATCACCCAAAGTGGTTGCCATTCGTCTAAACGAGTTAAACCTAAATCGCGACCTAATTTCAAACGCAATGCACCCATTGCATCCGTCGTAGTTTGCCATTTGTCTGCACCGAAAAATAAAATATCGCCAGTTTGTGCTTTCACACGTTCTGCTAATGCTTTCCATACATCTTCATTTAAGAATTTCGCAATCGGGCTTTGTACGCCTTCAAGACCAGCATTGATATCATTTACTTTCGCCCAAGCCAAACCTTTTGCACCGTAAATACCAACAAATTGTGTATATTCATCAATTTGTTTACGAGTGATTTCTGTACCATTTGGTACACGAATCACTGCCACACGGCCGTTTGGATTGTTTGCAGGCTCATTAAATACTTTAAATTCAACATCTTTAACGATATCTGCCACATCGACTAGTTCAAGCGGATTACGCAAGTCTGGTTTATCTGAACCAAAACGAGTCATTGCTTCTTGCCAAGTCATCACTGGGAACTTACCTAAATCTACACCAATGGTATCAAGCCATAAGCCGTGTACCATACGTTCCATAATTTCACGTACTTCTGGCGCAGTTAAGAAAGAGGTTTCCACATCGATTTGAGTAAATTCAGGCTGACGATCTGCACGTAAATCTTCATCACGGAAACATTTTACTATTTGATAATAACGGTCAAAACCAGACATCATCAAAAGCTGTTTAAAAAGCTGTGGAGATTGTGGCAATGCATAGAATTTGCCTTTATGCACACGGCTTGGCACTAAATAGTCACGCG
>ERZ1023302.28-NODE-28-length-22510-cov-7.880962_pt1 | contig 22510 bp, 20 predicted proteins | sample MGYA00380473_ERZ1023302 | MGnify/ENA primary metagenome ERZ1023302 (study PRJEB33173, sample SAMEA4830380) | metagenome | study: EMG produced TPA metagenomics assembly of the PRJEB25223 data set... | reverse complement strand
AACATCACTATCAGCTCTATCAACTCTTGCTGTTTCACTTTCAGAATAAGGAACCGGAGAAATTTTTCGGACTCATTGAGGACAATCTAAAGCAGGTTCATCCTATTTTTCAGACTGTCTTTAAAACCTTCCTCAAAGATAAAGAAAAGATTGTCAACGCCCTTCAACTACACTATTCTAATGCCAAACTGGAAGCGACCAATAATCTCATCAAACTTATCAAGCGCAATGCCTTTGGTTTTCGAAACTTTGAAAACTTCAAAAAACGGATTTTTATCGCTCTGAATATCAAAAAAGAAAGGACAAAATTTGTCCTTTCTCGAGCTTAGCTGACTTCAACCCACTACAGTTGACAAAGAGCCTTTTAATAGAGATTGTCACGCTAAAACCTGAAAAGAGGGCTCTATTCGAGTCCCTCTGTAAATTAATCTGCATAAATATATGTAACAAAACCTTCAGAAGTTGTTGTTGGATTGAACCATCCACGGTGATTTCCAATTGTACGATTACCTGCATAATTTGATTCTGATACTTGGATACGTGTTGTTGATTCAACAGCTGTAACAACCGCTACGTGACCATATCCACCATCATTCCAACATGCAATTGCTCCAACTTGAGGTGTTGAACCTGTACGGAAACCTGCTGCTGCTGCACTTGTAGCCCACTGTGCTCCATTACCCCAGTAGTCTCCAGCCCAAGGTGCCAATGTTTTTACTCCCCATGTACATTCTCCAATTGGATAACTTGAAGCGTTTGTACTGTATGTTGGACGAACTTTTGCACGGACAGGTGCTGCTGCAGATTCAGATACTGCTTGCACTTGAGCTGTTAAGTTAGTGTTTGCTGAAGCAAGTACTGATTGTTGTTGGCTAGCTCGTTTTTCTTTATAAGCTGCTTCTGCTACCGCAGCTGCACGAGCCTCTGCCTCAGCTACTGCTTTTTGCTCTAATAGACTTGCTTTTTCCCCTTCAGCTGTCGCTTTCTCAGCAGCAAGACTTAATTCAGCAGCTTTTAGTTCTGCCTGTTTCGTAGTCAATGCTTGAGCATCATCAGCCAATTTTTGTTGATTAGCAATTACAGTATTGATAGCATCATTATTTGCTACTTGTTTTTCAGAAATAGCTTTTTTATCTGCCTTTTGTTGTTCTAACATTTTGTTGTTTGCAGATACGATTTCACTCATTGCAGCAACACGTGAAATAGCTTCTGTAATTGATTTTGAGTTTACAATGGTATTGATATAGCTAGTTACGGCTCCATTTGTTTGAGCACTACGAGCTTGTTTTTCCAACGATTGGTTACGAGAAACAATGTTTTTAGAAAGTTCTGTAATCTCACCCTCGAGTTTCTTAGATTCTGCTTGTAATCTATCATTTTCAGCTTGCAAGTTAGACTGCTCAGCTTGAATAGCTGATACTTGCTCCTGAATTTGGTCAACTTGTTTTTGGGCTTCTTGTTGTTGTGCTGTTAAGTTACTAATTTTATTATCTTGAGCAGCAATTTTGTCATCAGTCGTTTCTGCATGCGCAGTTGTTAAAACAGCTACTTGAGAAACCATTACTGTACTTAATAAAAGTGACGCTAAGATTTTTTTCTTCATATTACGTAGATACTCCTTCTTTTAAAGACAATACTAGTATACCAAAAAAAGGCCTAATAAATATTACGCCTTTGTTACATTTATATGTCGTTCTTATAGATAATATTTTTCAAAAATAAATTGAAAAACAGTAATCCATAAAAAATTTAAAATCATCGTCGGTACCAAGCTATAGACTATAAAAATCGACATGCTATCTACTGTCAACCCTACCATAAAAGCCAAAAGATAACTACCCATTTCAAATAGGAATGTCAGCACAATCATAGCTAGCATTCTTGTCCAACGATTCAACAAAATAACACTATTCAATTTATGAAGGAAGGCTCCCAATAAGATAAATAAGAGAGTTGTAATCCCTATTAGATGGAAAAAGTAAACATCATAAACCAAGCCTATAACAAAACAATAGACTAGGTAGAGATACTCTGATACTTCTATCGTCTCAAATAAGAGAAATAGAAAAAGAAAATGACTAGCCAAATGTACATGGGGGAAAAATGAGCCCAGAAGCTGGCTAATATGGGCGTCAATTAGAACAAAGAAAGGAAGCAATAAAAATACTCCAACTCGCTTCAACTGTCTCATTATGAATTCCCCACTAATTCTATCACATCTACATTATGAGTATCTGCACTCAATTTAACAGTTACTTCTCGTGTCAAATAGTCTGTACTATGCGTTGTGGCAACCACTTCACCAACAGGAATATCAGCAACGTTAAAGTTTCCTAATCCACCAGTAGTCACCTTATCTCCCGCACTAATATCGCTATTACTATTTAATTGGCTAATTTTAAGAACGTCATTTTCCTTGTCATAGCCAATAATAATTCCATAAATTGTAGTAGAGCCATGTTGAATTTTAACAGAAATCTTATCAGCATTTTCCGTATTTGTCAGAAGGTTGACTATAGTAGAGTTCTCCTCTACTTTTGAAACACTCCCAATCAAGCCACCATTTGCAATAGCTAACATGTTCTCAGAAGCACCTTTTGATCTACCTGCATCTAAGGTCAACTCCTGCTTCCAAGATACCGGAGAACGCATAATAACATCTGCTGCTAAAGTCTTTGTGGCTTGCAATTTAGACTTCATATCAAGCAATTGGCGCAGTTGTTCATTTTCTGTCTTTAAACTTTCCACCTCATTTGATTTAACTTCTAATTGGTAAAGCTGTTTCTTCAAACTTTCATTTTCATTATATGTTCGTGTCAAATGAGCCAAATCTGATTTGACAGAATCAAACCACTGAAAAGGTTTTTGTACAACTCTATCAACCAATGAGATTCCATCTCCTAATTTTGTCACAATTGTACTTGAATAAGTCGTCGCTAAGAGAGCTGACACAAGCAGAACAGTGACAAAAACAATAATGACATATTTTGATTTTTTAAAACGGTTCATATTCCTACCTTTATATCAAAAACTGTTACAGTAACTTTTTATCAATTCCTGAAAGCTACTAAGATTTTAAGAAAAATAAACAACAACCAAGTACGAGAATAACAAGAATGGTCAGCGTATCCTTCAGAGTCCATTTCAATTGTCGGTATTGACTTCTGCCTTTTCCACCCTGATAGCCACGCGCTTCCATAGCGATAGCCAAGGAATCTGCACGTTTTAAACTTGTCGCAAAAAGAGGAATCAAAATGGGAATCATCGCCTTTACTTTTTGAACGATGCTTCCTTCTCCAAAATCCACTCCACGAGCTTTCTGTGCATTCATAATCCGAGTCGTATCATCCATCAAGGTTGGGACAAAACGCAAACTCATAGACAGCATCAATCCAATTTCATGAACTGGAACTTTCACACGCTTTAAAGGTGCTAATAAAGCTTCGACAGCTGATGCCAAACTTAAAGGCATGGTTGTTAAGGTTAACAAAGTTGAAAAGAAAATAATCAATACAAAGCGACAAAAAATAATCCCAGCTTGTTGCAAAGCATAATCCGTGATTCTCACAAACGAAAATTCAAATAAAACATTCCCATTAGAAATGAAAAATAGTTGAAAAATAGTTGTGAAGGCAATCAAGAAAAACATAGACTTCAAGCCCTGAATAAAAAATGAAAGAGATACTCCTGACAAGGCAATAAATATCCCTGTCGCTATAAAAAGAATCAGATTCGTCAAGGGGTTATTAGCCCAAAACACAATCAAAATCAGTAGCATCATAGCAAGCAATTTGCTACGTGGATCCAATCGGTGAACAATCGAATCCCCTGGGATATAACGCCCCAAAATCATACTATCCATTTAGCGACTCCTTGAACTCCTCTATCTTAATCGGTAATCGTTTAAATGACACGCCTCTATCAGCCAATCGTTTACAAAAGGCCGTAATTTTAGGTACTCCCAACTGAACTTCTTCCATAAAAACAACGTCTTGAAAGACATCACTTGGTTTGCCCCCCTTTACTAAACGTCCCTTTTCCATTACATAGACTTGATTCGCATATTCAGCAACATCATCCATCAAATGCGTTACCAAGACGATGGTCATCCCTGACTGGTGGAGTTTTTTGAACAGGGTCATCAACTCTTTTCTCCCTAGAGGATCTAGACCAGCTGTTGGCTCATCTAAGACTAATATAGCTGGCTCCATGGCAAGTATGCCTGCAATGGCAACACGTCTCATTTGTCCCCCTGACAGCTCAAACGGACTACGATCAAAAAGTGATTCATCAATTCCAACCAGAGCCAGTTTCTCACGCGCAGTCTTCACAGCATCTTCTTCAGAAACTCCAAAATTTTGCGGTCCAAAAGCAACGTCCTTCAAAACCGTTTCTTCAAAAATCTGATTTTCAGCAAACTGAAATACCAAGCCAACCTGTTTTCTAATTTGACGAATATCTTTATTTTTAGAAGTCGAGGTGATTAAGGTATCAAAAACCCTCACACTCCCTTGACTTGGCACCAATAAACCATTTAAGAGTTGTAAAATAGTTGATTTACCACTACCTGTGTGCCCAATTAAAGCTGTATAAGAGCCATCTTCAATCGTCAAAGAAACATCCGACAAAGCTGCTGAAGCTAAGGGAGTACCTTCTTGATATGTAAAATTCACATTTTCTAGAGCAATTCCCATAGCTTATCCTCTAGCTCACTTTCTGTCAAATAATTTTCAGGTAAATCATAGCCATTCTGGCTCAAAGATTTTTTTAATTGATTAGCAAAAGGATCGTCTAATCCAATTTGATCTAAATCATTTCGAGAGAAAAGCTCCCTTGGACTACTAGTTGATTCAATTTCCCCTTTTTTCATGACCAATACGCGATCACTCATGGCGACTTCTTCCAAATCATGGGTAATAGAAATGACTGTCATATCATAGTCTTTTCGAATTCCTTTTACTGTCCCAATAAGTTCTCTACGCCCCTCAGGATCCAACATACTCGTTGCTTCATCTAAGATTAAAATAGCTGGTCTTAGGGCTACAACACCTGCAATGGCCACACGTTGCTTTTGGCCACCTGATAGACGCGCTGGCTCTCTCTTTTTAAAGTCCAACATGCCAACTAAAGCCAGAGCTTCTTCCACTCTCTTTTTCATTTCTTGACGAGAAAGTCCCTGATTTTCCAAACCAAAAGCAACATCATCTTCAACAGTCGCTCCAACAAATTGATTGTCTGGATTTTGAAAAACCATACCGATTTGACGACGTATATTCCAAACATTTTCCTCAGTCAAACGTTGGCCATCAATTACAATCTCTCCAGATTCTGCTTCCAGTAAGCCATCAATTAATCGAACCGTCGTTGATTTACCACTACCATTATGCCCTACAATCGAAAGCCATTCTCCACGTTTCACGTGAAACGTAATATCCTTCACATCGTAGTAGTTCTGATTTTCTTTATAACGAAAAGAAAGATTTTTTACATCAATTATTGATTTCATTTCGAACCAAATGTCCCTTTAAATACATAGGCACTACCCTTGAAATAGTCATAGCCAGAGTAGATAGTGAAAAATAAGGCTACATAAAGTAGAACTTGACCAAGCAAAGTCCAATGTAATAGCAAGAAAATAATGGCAAACATCTGACTAAAAGTTTTAATTTTTCCAGGCATTGCTGCTGCTAAAATTGTTCCACCAGTTTCAACCAATAAAAGCCTTAAACCTGTCACAGCTAACTCACGACAGATAATCACTGCAACAATCCAAGCCGGAGCCATACCTAACTCAATCAAGATAATAAAAGCCGACATAACTAGTAACTTATCCGCCATAGGATCTGCAAATTTACCAAAATTACTGACCACATTCCATTTACGAGCTAAATATCCATCTAAATAGTCGGTAATACTGGCAACAGCAAAGATAATAGCTGCAACTATATGACTCTCTATCGAATTTCCTATCGTTAAAATAAAGATAAAAATAGGTATAAAGAGAATTCGACCTATTGTTAAGAGATTGGGAATTTGTTCTTTTTTCATTCGTTTTTCCTTAATTTTTAGTAAAGGTTACAGTGATTTGTCCAGTCTGAGCTGTTAATTTCGATAAATCAACAGTCTGATTATCTACTGTCAAATCAACACCTTTTACAACACCTAACGTAATTGTTACAGGACTTTTAGTTGCAACTGTTGCTTCTGCACTTTTCTTCTTTGGCGATAAGGTTACACCGCCCTCAAGTTCGCTTTCTGAAACACTGACCCAACTTGTAACATCTGAAACTGCCAATTGCAATTTAACTGTTTCCTTACTTGTCTTATAAGCGATTTCTACATGATTTCCTTCGCCTGATACACTTATAGCTGATTCTATACTAGAAGAACTACTACTTGAGGAGTGGGGAACAGAGCTAGTTGAACTTGTTGATTGAACCACACTGTAATTAGAAAGAGAAGGCTCCTCTGGTTGAGTTTGAATATAGTTCCAAACATAATAAGTCACAAAAATTAAAATCGATAAAGCAAAAAGGATAAAATAAAATAAAGGTAAAAATGATGTTTTTTTCTTCTTTTTCTTACTTGAACGTCTACGACCTGTCAACTCATCTTCATCAACATCTACTTCCTCATAAGTAATCATACTCCCAGAATCATAAGCATCCAAAACAATTTGGTCATCTAACTCAACAGCCCATGCATATTTTTTCAAGAAAGAACGCGTGTAAAAAGGACTTGGAAGTTGATCGAAATCGTCTGCTTCCATTGCTTCCAACATATCTAACTGGATTTCTGTCTTTTTCTGCAATTCATCTAAACTCAATCCCTGATTGATTCTAGCTAATCGTAAAACCTCTCCAATTGTTTTTTTTCTCATACTTGTCATCCCTTCTTTCTAGTGTCTATTATAATAGGTTACTACGATGGGAATATTGTAAAATCAACTATGTCACCATCATCTATTAAATGATGTCCAGCATCAAGGACATCCTCTAAAGTAATTTCCTGTAAAATTTTCGGCAAATCAAAAATTGTCTCACCATTTTCAAAAGCATCATATTGCGTTGCAATAAATTCAAGAGAGTTCATGCTACTGAAAAATTCGCCAAACATCTCTCTTTTGATAATATCTAAATGTTCCTCTGTAATATCTAAATCCTTTGTAAAATTACGAATAGCCTTCCTAAATTGATGAGACAAAGCAACTGGCTCTTTCGTATCCATTGTCAACATGACAAAATGAAAGCGACTTGTTACTTCAACTTGCAGAGATAAGGATGCATCAATTTTACCTGATTCATAACATTTTTGAAAACGATCCGAAGTCCAACCAAACATCATTGCAAACAATAATTTTAATAAAATATGATGTCGATAGCAATCCGCTTCAGAAACTTCTCGCTTACCTCTAACTCCAATCGCTAGTTTGGGAGAAGATACTTCCATTCTCATACTATCTGTTGGCTTTACAGGCTGTAAAAACAACTTTTCTCTTGCTACTTCCTGAAAATTTGAATCTTTCAGTTCTTTGCTTTCAAAATAGTCCTGTACTCGCTCCACATCAAAATTACCAACTAAAAACAGAGACATGTTTACAGGTTTGTAAAACTTTGTAAAATTTTCTTGCAAATTAGTTAGATTGATTTGGGAAATGGACTCCTCACTTCCAACTATATCAGTTGCTAAAGGTGTACCAGGATACAAATTCGCTAAAGTTGAAAAGAATAAACACGAATCTGGATCATCTTGGTACATTTCTCGTTCTTGCTGAATAATATCCTGCTCTGTCAGAATGGAAGCTTCAGTAAAGTGTGCTGATGTTACCAATTCATCAAGTAAATCTAAATTTTCTAAAAAATAATCCGTTGCTGAAAAAAGATAGTTTGTTTTTGTAAAGCTTGTAAAGGCATTACTATCTGCACCTAGACTCGTAAAAGCCGACATCAAATCACTAGAATCTTCTCTCTCAAATAATTTATGTTCAAGAAAATGAGCAATTCCTCCAGGATATTGTTTTACATCTCCGTCAACTTCTGTGACAAACGTATCTACCGAACCAAACTGTACAGTGACACTCCCGTAAACCTCTTTAAATTCCTTTTTAGGCAAAAGAGCAACTGTCAATCCGTTGGCCAAACGAGTTCGATAAACCATTTCTTTTACAGCTGGATAGTATTTTTCTTCAAAAACAACCTTTGTCATTCTATTCCTTCCATAAAGTAAATCGCTTGTAGTTTCACATTATTAGCTACTCTACAAATAGCATCTTTGTCAATTTGTTCAAGCTTTGCAATCCAACTTTTAAAGTCTGCTGAAGATTTTCCAAATAAGGCATTTTGATAAGCACGTTCAATCAATGAAGATTGATTATCTTGAGAAAGTAACAACGACCAACGAATCATTTCCTTGGTCTGATTTAACTCAAACTCTGTAAAATAACCTTTTTTTAAATCAAGCAGTTGATTATTCATCATTTTACGAGCCTGGTTACGATTTTCTCGATTGATACCAGCATACATCCTCAAGAATCCACTAAATAAATCAAGCTCACTTGAAATGGTATAAGCTAATCCAGCATTTTCACGGACATTTGTAAAGAGCTTAGAGTGAGCAAATCCACCAAGTAAACCATTCATTACAATCATGGGTAAATGTTGCTCATCACCATATTTAGAACGGTAATGATAACCTAATTCCAAAATGGATTGTCCCACATTTTTCCGAACCATACCTTCCTGAAGGATATTAGAATAAGGTTGACAATACTGAACCTTCACATCTCCTTTTCGACCTTTAAAGCCAAATGATTCTAATACATTTTGAATTTCAACCTCATTAAAATCACCTAGGAAAAAGAAATCTATTCGATCATTGGCTAAAAATTCTTGGAAACAAGAATAAGAACTTTGTGGAGTTTCAGCTAAAATACGATTTCGTAAATCACTATATTCCAATTGAAGACGTTCATCATGAAAAAACAATTTATCCAATTCTTTATGTGCAAAATAAAAAGAATCATCCATATCAGCTGCTAAACTTGCTAGCAATTGTTTTTTCTCAATTTCAAATAAGGCCGGAGCAAACCCATTATCAACTACTACGGGTGAAAAAAGAGTTTCTTTTACAAGTTCCAAAATCTGAGAGGTTAGCACGTTTTTCCTACTTAAAAACTCATCACGAACATAGGTAAATGTCAATTCTATAATGTGGCTTTGCCCTCTTCTGAAACAATTGGTTGACATATCTGTACCGTATAGACTGGCCAAGTGTCTCCTCAAATCTTGAGAAGTGGGGTACATCTGATTAGCAGTCTCTAGCATACTTGCACTCAACATGTGACCTGCAATCGTATCAAGGGATAATGGAGCGGTAAAACGCACGGTAATTTTGTTTGTTTTAAACTTTTTTGATTGGATAAAATGTGTTGAAATTCCATGCACTAACTCCATGATTTACCTCCTTATATACAGACTTCTATTATATCACGAAAACCTGAAATTTTCTTGTTCCCTGTAACACTTTTGAAATAAAAATCGCTTACATTTCTCGCTGTCTCTCTCACTATTTTTAGGAAAATATGGTATAATACCAAAGATTGAGGTGAATTATGGAATACAAATTATTTGAAGAATTTATTACCCTCCAAGCACTACTCAAAGAACTTGGAATTACACATAGCGGAGGAGCTATTAAATCATTTCTCTCTGAACATTCTGTTTACTTTAATAGGGAATTAGAGAGTCGTCGTGGAAAAAAACTTCGTATTGGCGATAAAGTTGACATCCCTGACATGAACATTGACATCTTGTTGACACAACCTACTTCTGAAGAACAAGATGAATACCAAGCTGATAAAGTTGAAAAAGAACGGATCGCTAAACTTGTCAAAAAGATGAATAAGGGAGTTAAAAAAGACAAATCGAAACCTGCTTCATCACCTAAAAGCCAACAAGCTCCACGATTCCCTGGTAGATAATCATGTGGCTACAACATCTATCTCTCAAGACTTTTCGTAATTACAAAGAAACGAAAATAGACTTTAATCCTAAATTGAATGTCTTTTTGGGACGTAATGCACAAGGAAAAACAAACATGTTAGAGGCTATCTATTTTTTAGCCTTAACGCGTAGTCATCGAACTCGAACAGATAAAAATCTCATTCATTTTGATGAGGAACAACTTCATCTTTCAGGTCTCGTTCAGAAAAAAACTGGATCCATTCCCCTAGAAATCGAACTAACACAAAAAGGCCGTGTAACAAAAGTTAATCACTTAAAACAGGCACGCCTTTCAGATTATGTAGGACACATGAATGTTGTCTTATTTGCTCCTGAAGATTTACAACTAATTAAAGGAGCACCTTCGATTCGACGAAAATTCATTGATATGGAGCTTGGGCAAATTAAGCCAATCTATTTATCTGACTTAACCAATTATAACCACATCCTAAAGCAAAGAAACACTTACCTAAAATCAGCTCAAAAAATAGATGAAACATTCCTTTCTGTGTTAGATGATCAGCTAGTTGATTATGGATGTCGTGTAATGAATCACCGCTTAGATTTCATAAAAAAACTAGAATCATTTGGGCGTAAGAAACATTTTGAACTCTCTAATCAGATCGAAGAGTTGTCAATATCCTATCAATCTTCTGTCAATATAACTGACAAACAAAACTTATCCGAATCTTTCAAAATTGCTTTAGAAAAAAGTAGATCCAGAGATTTATTTAAAAAGAATACTGGTGTCGGTCCTCATCGAGATGACATTTCTTTTTATATAAATGGGATGGATGCTAGTTTCGGAAGCCAAGGTCAACATCGTAGTCTCGTCCTCTCGATAAAATTAGCAGAAATCGAATTAATGGAAAGCATTACCACAGAATCTCCGATATTACTGCTTGACGATGTGATGAGTGAACTTGACAACACTAGACAGTTAAAATTATTAGAAACGATTTCTCAATCAATCCAAACCTTTATCACAACAACAAGCTTAGACCATCTTCAAAATCTGCCAGAAAATCTAAGTATCTTCACTATTCAGGATGGTAAGGCTGCTGTAAATGGAAATTGACAACATTGTAAAAGAACTCCTGTTTTCACTGGAGTTCTTTTCATTGTTTTTTACATAGAATAATTTGGTGCCTCATTAGTAATTTGCACATCATGAGGATGGCTTTCTTTCAAACCAGCACCAGACATTTCAATAAATTGAGCATTATCGTGTAGTTCTTTAAGGTTAGCTGCACCACAGTAACCCATACCAGAGCGAATACCACCAATCATTTGGAAAACAATATCAGCTGCCGCTCCTTTATAAGCAACACGACCTTCAATTCCTTCTGGAACGAGCTTGTTTGCTTCATTGACAGAACCTTGGAAATAACGGTCGCTTGAACCTTTCTTCATAGCAGCAATTGATCCCATACCACGGTAAGTCTTGAATTTACGTCCTTGAAAGATTTCAGTTTCGCCTGGAGCTTCATCAGTTCCAGCAAACATAGATCCAAGCATAACAGCATTTCCACCTGCAGCAAGTGCTTTTACAATATCTCCAGAATACTTGATCCCACCGTCAGCAATAATCGTTTTACCATATTCGCGCGCAACAGCTGCAGCATCGTAGATAGCTGTTACTTGCGGAACACCAACACCAGCAATCACACGAGTAGTACAGATAGAACCTGGTCCAATACCAACCTTAACAACGTCTACACCCGCTTCATAAAGGGCACGTGCACCTTCAGCAGTAGCAATATTTCCAGCAATCAAAGTCCGATCTGGGAAATGAGCACGAATCTCGGCAATTTTACGCAAGACACCTGCAGAATGACCATGTGCAGTATCAATAACAATCGCATCCGCTCCTGCCTCAAAAAGAGCCTCTGCACGTTCAAATGTATCTGAAGTAACACCTACTGCACCTGCAACTAGAAGACGACCAAACTCATCTTTAGCCGCATTTGGAAACTCAATAACTTTTTCAATATCTTTGATAGTGATCAAACCAGAAAGACTGCCTTCTTCATCGACCAACGGAAGTTTTTCAATACGATGCTCTTGAAGAATACTCTCAGCCGTTGCAAGATCCGTACCCACAGGAGCAGTAACAAGATTTTCACTAGTCATATGGTTTGAAATTGGTTGATTATAATCTGAAATAAAACGAAGATCTCGGTTTGTCAAAATACCAACCAATTTACGATTTTCAAGTGTTTCAACAACTGGAACACCACTGATGCGGTAACGACCCATAAGCTCATCTGCTTCAGCAATTGTATGTTCAGGCGTCAAGAAGAACGGATCAATAATAACTCCATTTTCAGAACGTTTTACCTTACGAACCTCGTCTGCTTGTTGAGCAATTGACATGTTTTTATGGATAACTCCGAGACCGCCTGCACGAGCAATAGCAATGGCCATTTGACTCTCTGTAACTGTGTCCATGGCAGCGGTAATAATTGGGATATTTAAAGTCAAATTATCTGCCAATTTAGTTGTTAAATCTGCATCGTTAGGCAACACATGACTTTCAGCTGGAATAAGCAATACATCATCAAAGGTAAAACCTTTTTTCAAAAATTTAGTGTCCCAATTAGACATTCGAAGTTTCCTCTTTTCTTTCTTTTTGAGCTTGACTCTTTTTATATTGTATCTATCATACCATTCTATAAAAATTTGTCAAATGTTACAGGGGTAAATAAAAAACTATCTTTTCTTCGAGATAGAAAAGATAGTTTCTTGTAAAATAAACTTAGTTAAAGTAATGAAGTCCCATTGCCCCTTTTACCTCAGATAGGGTTTGACCCGCAACTTCACGCGCTCTTTCACTACCTTTTTGAATCATATTATAAACTTCTCCCATATCCTTAGCAAATTCAATACGGCGCTCACGAATAGGACCCAGTTCACGTTCTAATATTTCAAGTAGATAACGCTTGGTCTTCACATCACCAAGACCACCTCGTTGATAACGTTCTTTCATATCAGCAATTTCTTGAGCATCTTCTGGACGACCAAAAACATCTAGATAATGGAAAACCATATTTCCCTCAATCTTACCTGGATCCTCAACGCGGATATGATCTGGATCTGTATACATACTCATTACTTTTTTACGCAAAGTATCCGCATCATCAGCTAAATAAATACCATTATTTAGTGATTTAGACATTTTAGCATTTCCATCTAAACCAGGCAAACGCCCTGCTCTCTCATTTTCTGGATAAATACCTTCCGGCTCTACCAAGACATCACAGTTATATGCATTGTTAAAAGAACGAACAATTTCACGAGTTTGCTCAATCATTGGTTTCTGATCTGTCCCAACAGGAACATAATTAGCCTTGAAAGCTGTGATATCAGCTGCTTGAGCGATTGGATAGACCAAGAATCCTGTCGGAATGCTTTCTCCAAATCCTTTCTGAGAAATCTCTGTCTTGACTGTTGGATTTCGCTCCAAACGTGCTAACGAAACTAGATTCATATAATACATAGACAACTCAGCCAACTCTGGAATCTGGCTTTGAATAAAAATAGTTGACTTATTTGGATCCAATCCAACTGCAAGATAATCCAAAGCCACATTTCCGATAGACTCTACAATGGTTTGAGGATCTTTGGCATGATCTGTCAAGGCTTGTTGGTCAGCCAAGAACACAAACATATCATACTTATCCTCTTCCTGTAATAATACTCGATTTTTGAGACTTCCAACATAATGTCCAATATGCAATTTTCCTGTTGGACGGTCTCCTGTTAAAATAATGGGTTTAGTCATTTTGTTCTCCTTCGATATAGTCCTTTCAATTATAGCATTTTTTTAATGAAATAACCGTAATTTATCAAAATAAATCAGCCTTGCTTTTTACAGATTTGTGTAAAGGATACTGTAAATATAATTTACACAAAATTGACAAATAAAAATTTGAATATTTCTGTATTTTCTAGTAGAATAAATATATTACACATATAGGAGAAAAATATTGCTTACAGTATCTGATGTTTCACTACGTTTTAGTGATCGCAAACTTTTTGATGATGTCAATATCAAATTTACAGAAGGAAATACTTACGGATTAATCGGTGCTAATGGTGCCGGAAAATCAACCTTTTTAAAAATTTTAGCTGGAGATATCGAACCTACTACTGGTCACATCTCTCTTGGTCCAGATGAACGTCTCTCTGTTCTTCGTCAAAATCACTTTGACTACGAAGATGAACGTGCCATTGATGTCGTTATCATGGGAAATGAAAAACTTTATAGCATCATGAAAGAGAAAGATGCTATCTACATGAAGGAAGATTTCTCAGACGAGGACGGGGTTCGTGCTGCCGAACTCGAAGGAGAGTTTGCCGAACTTGGAGGTTGGGAAGCAGAGAGTGAAGCCTCTCAACTACTTCAAAACCTAAACATTCCAGAAGAATTACACTACCAAAACATGAGCGAATTGGCCAACGGTGAAAAAGTAAAGGTTCTCCTCGCCAAAGCACTTTTTGGTAAACCAGATGTTCTTCTCTTGGACGAGCCTACTAACGGTTTGGATATCCAATCGATTACTTGGTTAGAAGACTTCTTAATTGACTTTGATAACACAGTTATCGTAGTATCCCACGACCGTCACTTCTTAAACAAAGTTTGTACTCACATGGCCGACCTTGACTTTGGAAAAATCAAACTCTATGTCGGAAACTACGACTTCTGGAAGGAATCTTCTGAGCTTGCTGCTAAATTGCTAGCAGACCGTAATGCTAAAGCAGAAGAAAAAATTAAACAATTGCAAGAATTCGTTGCTCGTTTCTCTGCCAATGCTTCTAAGTCAAGGCAGGCAACATCACGTAAGAAAATGCTTGATAAGATTGAGCTAGAAGAGATTGTACCATCTAGTCGTAAATATCCATTTATCAACTTTAAAGCGGAACGTGAGATTGGTAATGATCTCTTGACAGTAGAAAATCTAACTGTAAAGATTGATGGTGAAACTATCTTGGATAATATTAGTTTCATCTTGCGTCCAGATGATAAGACAGCACTTATTGGACAAAATGATATTCAAACAACTGCATTAATTCGTGCAATCATGGGAGATATTGACTATGAAGGAACTGTCAAGTGGGGAGTTACAACTAGTCAATCTTACCTACCAAAAGATAACTCAGCTGATTTTGCAGGAGGAGAATCAATTCTTGACTGGTTGCGTCAATTCGCAAGTAAAGAAGAAGATGACAATACTTTCCTACGTGGCTTCCTCGGCCGTATGCTCTTCTCTGGAGATGAAGTTAACAAACCTGTAAATGTCTTGTCAGGGGGAGAAAAAGTTCGTGTCATGCTTTCAAAACTCATGCTCTTAAAATCAAATGTCCTTGTACTTGATGATCCAACAAATCACTTGGACTTGGAATCTATCTCAAGCTTGAATGATGGATTGAAAAACTTTAAAGAATCAATCATCTTTGCCAGCCATGACCACGAATTTATTCAAACTTTGGCTAACCATATCATTGTCTTATCTAAAAATGGCGTCATTGACCGTATCGATGAAACCTACGATGAATTCCTAGAAAATGCAGAAGTACAAGCAAAAGTTAAAGAACTTTGGAAAGACTAAATAAAACTTCAAAACTCAGTTGGGTTAACCAACTGAGTTTTCTATCATTCTACGAGGTAACATGAAATCATTTTTAAAAACATATCGAACCTATTTTATTTCTTTCATCATTCCTGTAGTGATTATGTCTGGAGTATATCTATCTCAAGGTATCTACTGGAATAGCGACAACTCTCCTCTATTAGGAGATGGCTTTCATCAATACGTTATTTTTGATGTAGCCTTACGAAATATCCTACATGGAAATAGTAGTCTGTTTTACACCTTTACAAGTGGTCTAGGGCTAAACTTCTATGCTCTGTCTAGTTATTACTTGGGTAGTTTTCTCTCACCTCTGGTTTACTTTTTTGATCTAACGAATATGCCAGATGCTGTTTATCTGACCACTCTCTTAAAATTTGGATTGATTGGTCTGTCAACCTTTTTTAGTTTGAATAAATTGTTTCAATCTATCCCTCAGACTTTAAAACTAGCCTTATCTACTTCCTATACTCTGATGAGTTTCACTGTCAGTCAATTAGAGATAAAAACCTGGCTAGATGTTTTTATCTTGATTCCTTTAATTATAACTGGTTTACATCTACTGATAACTGAAAAGAAACTCCTATTGTACTTTACAAGTCTGTCAATCTTATTTATTCAAAATTATTATTTTGGATATATGACAGTATTGTTTCTTATTTTCTGGTATCTCTGTCAAATTTCGTGGGACTTTAAGACTCGAAAATCATCTGTTCTTGATTTCATAGTTATCTCCTTTTTAGCTGGTATGGCTAGTTTGATTATGACTCTTCCCACTCTGTTTGATTTACAGACACATGGGGAAAAATTGACTGAAGTTACAAAGTTTCAAACTGAAAGTAGCTGGTATCTTGATCTCTTTGCTAAGCAATTCATTGGTTCCTTTGACACAACAAAGTATGGGGCCATCCCAATGATTTTTGTTGGACTACTTCCTTTTATTTTGACCATTTTATTTTTTACGCTGAAATCTATTAAGTTTCACGTGAAACTCATATATGTATTATTCTTTGCATTTCTAATTGCAAGCTTTTACATAGAAGCTCTTGACTTATTTTGGCAAGGCATGCATACTCCAAACATGTTTTTACATCGCTATGCTTGGATTTTCTCTACCTTGTTAATTTACACAGCAGCAGAAGTCTTAAAGCGTCTGAAAGAACTTAAAGTCTGGAATTTTTTAGTTTCGCTTTTTCTTGTAGTAACAGGATTTTTAGCTACCATCTATCTAAAATCGCATTATTCTTTTTTAACAGATTTGAATATTCTGCTTACTCTTGAATTTTTGGTTGTCTATTCTCTTTTACTCCTTGCAGTTATCAAAAAGTTTATATCTGTGAATCTATTTGCCATTCTAATCTCTTTATTTATACTGGTTGAAATGAGTTTAAATGCTTCATCTCAAATGGACGGAATTGCTAAGGAATGGGGATTTGCTTCTCGAAGTACTTATAGTCGAGATATCCCAGCTATGGAATCTTTCTCAACATATATTGGAAATCAATTTACTCGTACTGAAAAACTACAAACTCAGACAGGAAATGACAGTATGAAATTCAACTACAATGGAATCTCTCAATTTTCATCTGTTCGAAATCGTTCATCAAGCTCTACTTTAGATAAACTTGGGTTTAAATCCTCTGGGACTAATCTCAATCTCCGATATGCAAATAATAGTATTTTGGCTGATAGTTTATTTGGTATCCAGTACAATATCTCAGACAGTCCTATTGATAAGTATGGTTTTAAAGATATCTATCAAAAAGATAATCTTACCCTATATGAAAATCAATACTCTCTTCCGATTGCAGTTGCTAGTCAATCTGTTTACAATGATGTCAAGTTCAATGAACATACCTTGGATAATCAGGCCTCGTTTTTAAATCAACTTGCTAACGTTGATTTTGATTATTTTTCTCCAATCCCTTATGAAAAAATAGAAAATACTAATAATTTGATTAGTGTCACAAGTTCTTCAAATGAGGATGCAGCAATCCAGTATCAAATTGAAGTTCCAGAAAACAGCCAAATTTATCTCTCTTTCATAAACCTTCACTTTTCTAACGATAAACAAAAGAAGGTTGACATCCTTGTAAATGGTGAAAAAAAGACTTTTACAACTGATAATGTCTTCTCCTTCTTTAATCTAGGATATACTAAAGAGAAAAAAACTTTCAATATCAATGTTAGTTTCCCTGGAAATTCACAAGTATCATTTGAATCTCCTACCTTCTATCGTTTAGATACCAAAACTTTCACCGAGGCAATTCAAAAAATTAAAGAACAACCTGTCACAGTATCAACTTCTAAAAACAAGGTTTTTGCTACATATGATGTCCAACAAGATACATCTATTTTCTTCACCATTCCTTATGACAAAGGTTGGTCTGCCTACCAAGATGGTAAGAAAATAGAAATTAAACAAGCTCAAACTGGATTTATGAAAGTTGACATTCCCAAGGGGAAAGGAACTATTACACTTTCCTTCATTCCCAATGGTTTTATTACTGGAGCAATCTGTTCCTTTACTTCTCTCTTACTATTTGGAATCTATAATCACAGACGAAAGTCATCTAAGGCATAAAAAATCGACCAGTTAATCGGTCGATTTTTTTAATCTTCTTCCATTTTCTTAGGTTGATAGGCTAGCATACCTAAACCAGTAAATAGAGCTAGTATGACAGCTAGGAAAATGACTTGTTGATGGAGATTGTTTGTCGTAATCCCGAAACTGAATAACTCATTGGCAACCAAGGATTAATAGCTCTAAAGAAATCATTTGTCAAAGCAAGCGGATAGGTACCTGCACTTGATGCTAACTGTAATAAAAGAAAAATAAGCGAGAAGAAAGCTCCTATACGGCTATTCCATGTTGTTAAAGCGGTCACCATAGACATGAATACTAAACTTGTTAAGATGATGAGAATAAATGTTCTCATTTCATGATTAGCAGTTAGACCAATAAGATGAACTCCTCCATATACCAAAATCCCTGCCAAAACAGCTATAATACCATTTATTTCAGCTCGAGATTTCAACCAAGCCCAACGGCTCTCTGGATGACGTCCTGAAGGTAACTTCGCAAAGATCATATTCGTTGATATTGCTGCAACAAAAAGAGCAACTGATATCATATAAGGAGCCATTGCAATTCCATTTACAGGAACTTGGTCATTGTCTGTTTTGGAAAGATTGAGTGGATTTGACAAAATCTCTGCATTTTTAGATTCTGTTGATGCTGATTTGAGTTGATCACTAGCATTACCTAGTCCTTGTCCTAAAGAAGCAAGTCCTGTCTGTAAACCTTCCAATCCAGAAGTTAACTTTGTTCCACCTTCTGCTAGTTTCCCAGCTCCATCTGCCAATTTATTAGCTCCACTTTCTAATTGAGAAACACCTGAAAGTAACTGACTGGATTTGTCAGCTAGTTGGCTAGAGCCTGACTGCAATTTATCAACTCCTGCTATCAATTCTTGACTCTTTTGATTCAATTAATTGGAGCCAGTTGATAATTTTTCAATACCAGATACTAATTCTGGAGTTTTTTCAACTAATTGACCAACTCCTGCTGTCAAGCTAGAAGATTTTTGTGTCAAGGTGTTTGAGCCTGAAACTAATTGATCCAAACTACCTGTCAAGGTAGCATTTTTTTCACTTAGTTGACTTGCGCCCTGAGAAACTTTATCAACACCTGTAGTATATGCGTTTACACCTGATGCAATCGACTGACTGGCAGGAACTAATTTGCTAGTAACAGCTCCTTGTATCTCTGTTAATCCACTTGACAATCCTATCAAAGAAGTAGAAGTAATAGGTAATACTTGATTAGCTTGATTTTTTAAAGTCGAAAGATTAGAAGATTGATTTTGTAAGTTTTCTAAACTTCCCTGTAAATCTTGTACTAAAGCTACAATTGACTGAGCCGATTGAATACTATCAGTTGAATTTTGAGATACAGAATCACTTATCTCAGTTTGTTGCTCACTTGTCAATGATTGATAAGCTGCTGTCGATTGAATATTGGATAATGTAGTTGCTTTTTCAGATAAATCACTTGGTAAAGTCACTACCATATAGTAATCGCCATCTTCCAATCCCTTCTTTCCTTCCTCTTCATCTACAAAATGAAAATCCAAGGTTTTATTTTCTTTTAAATTGGACACCATGTCTTTTCCTATTGCCATAGTATTACCATTATAGGAAGCCTCTTTATCATTATTTACAACTGCCACAGGTAAGTCAGACAATTGCCCATATGGATCCCACATTGATGACAAAAATATGATATTGTACAGAGCTGGAATAAGAGAAATCCCGATCATGACAATAATAAAGGTTGTTTTTTTTAAATTGCTTTCCATTCTTTAAACATAGTTTCTCCTCGTAATATATAATCATGGGGATATTTCAATCCCAAGTTTTATTCGTTATCACTTGACTATTGCAAGGTTTTCTAGAACAATAGAGTCATGGAATGGACTCATGGTTGTTTCTTTTTCTCCTTGTTGCTTGGACTTCATTAAAAAGTCTGTTACCCAAGCCTTGTTCAAACTTCCAACACACTAGCTGTTTCCACAGCTTGACTTCTGTATCTAGTAGGATGCAGGCGGCTCTGTCAGGCTGTGATAAGGATTCTCTTATGCGAGGATGTTGGAACAAGGTGTTTCTGGGAAACCTTACAGTAGTCAAAAAAACTTCCAAATCTAATGGAAAGGAGACCTTCCTTAATGAAATGTTTTGTCGGTTTAGACATCAGCTCTACAAAATTAGATGTGTGTATCATGTTGAGTGATACTAGCACCCCCGTCACTGCTTCCCTCTCTAATGACCTTTCTGGGGCAACAGAGATTAAGAATCATATCCTTGATTTGAATCATACCTATCACTTCGAAAGGATTGTCATTGGCATGGAAGCAACCAGTCTCTACAGTTTCCACCCTGCTATGTTCTTCCATGAAGATAGGCAGTTGAAAGAACTACATGTTGAGATTATGGTCGAACAACCTAATAAAATCAAGAAGTATCGGGATGCTTTCGAAGAAAACAAAAACGATACCATTGATGCTTTCTACATTGCGGATTATTTCCGTATTGAGCGATTTTCACCTTCTTTTTTAAAAGAAGAGAAATACATGGCTCTCCAACATCTCACAAGAACCAGACTCCAAATCATCGAGCAATTAACCAGAACCAAACAGCACTTCATTGAAAATATCTACTACAAGTGCAATACCTTGGCTTATCAATTCAAGAAAGAAGAACTCTCTACTAACCTATGGAGTTCAACGATGATGACCTTGATGACAGATGAGATGACCTTAGACGAACTTGCTAACATGCCTCTTCAAGAATTAGATGATTGGCTCCAAAAACTGGGTAAAGGGCATTTTAAGGACTCTGAGAAGCTTGCTCAAACCATTCAAGCCGCTATCAGAGGTTCTTATCGCCTCTCTAAACTCCAACAAGATTCAGTCAATGTCATTCTCGGACTTCTGGCTCGGGAAATTCGAAACCTGGAAAAAATGATCAAGGAAATTGATAAGGCCATTGAAGATATGGTGGAAACCATTCCTGAATATCAATGCCTGACCTCCATACCTGGGGTCGGGAAGGTCTACGCTGCTGGTATCATTGCCGAAATTGGACAAATCGAACGCTTTAAAGACCATCCCCAGGTCGCAAAATTTGCTGGTCTGAATTGGAGAGAAAAGCAATCTGGTAACTCAAACTCACAACATACTTCGCTTGTGAATAGGGGCAATCGTTATCTGCGCTACTACCTGGTTGAAGCCGCCAACTCGGTAAGGCGTTATGATGACGAATACAAGGATTTCTATAAGAAGAAATACCATGAAGTACCTAAACACCAACACAAACGAGCCATCTTACTAACCGCTAGAAAATTTGTGCGTCTGGTGGATGTGCTACTACGCAACCATCAACTCTATACGCCACCAAGGAGGATTATGGAAGATAACTAAGTTATATCTGCACCTCTCCTTGAAAATCTACTAAAAACAGTGTGAAAACATCGTTTTCAGTAGGGCTTCTTTAGTGCACCCTTTTTTTGAAATAGTTTTCAAACTTTGAGCGGGGGGTCGCTTGACATTTTACCACTAGACTTTTTTAAACATATTGTCTAAAATTTTGATATAATAGATTATACATTAAAAAATCTAAATTACAAGATAAAAAATCTATTTTTAGACATATAGTCTAATTTGTTTACAAGGAGGAAATATGCAAGAAAGTAACAAACGCTTAAAAACAAAGCGAACTATTGAAAACGCTATGGTACAATTACTGATGGAACAGCCATTTGATAAAATTTCTACTGTCAAATTAGTAGAAAAAGCCGGAATTAGTCGTTCCAGCTTCTATACTCACTATAAGGATAAGTATGATATGATTGAGCACTATCAAAGCAAGCTATTCCATACATTTGAATATATTTTTCAAAAACATGCTCATCACAAAAGAGACGCTATTTTAGAAGTTTTTGAATATCTAGAGTCAGAACCACTTCTGGCTGCCCTTCTTTCTGAAAATGGGACTAAAGAAATCCAAAATTTCTTACGAAATAAACTTCATATCATGCTTAGTACAGATTTACAAAAGCGATTTATGCAACTGAATCTAAATACCACTGAATTAGAATATAGTAGCATCTATCTAACTCATGCACTTTTTGGTGTCTGCCAAACTTGGATTGCACATGGAAAAAAAGAAAGTTCTCAAGAAATAACAGACTTCCTTATGAAAATGCTTGGTGATACAAATTGATACAAAAAGAGGAACACAGCTGTGTTCCCTTTTATCTATACTCCGCCAGTAGGACTCGAACCTACGACATCATGATTAACAGTCATGCGCTAC
>ERZ1023302.26-NODE-26-length-23223-cov-4.541825_pt1 | contig 23223 bp, 21 predicted proteins | sample MGYA00380473_ERZ1023302 | MGnify/ENA primary metagenome ERZ1023302 (study PRJEB33173, sample SAMEA4830380) | metagenome | study: EMG produced TPA metagenomics assembly of the PRJEB25223 data set... | reverse complement strand
CCCAATGATGGTCTTACAAATAATCAAACTGGGCTTATCGGTCTCATCGATGGCGGCTTGGGTAGCAACCGTGATGGCATCGGCATCATGTCCATCGATGCTTTGCACATGCCAATGATAGCTTTCAAAACGGGCTTTGGTATCATCACCAAACCAGCCTTCCACGTCGCCATCAATGGAAATGCCATTGTCATCATAAAAGAAAATCAACTTACCCAGCCCAAGCGTGCCTGCCAACGAGCAGACTTCATGGCTGATGCCTTCCATCAAGCAACCATCACCCAAAAACGCATAAGTATGATGATCGATGATGGCATGTCCATCACGGTTAAATTGAGCTGCCAAGGTGCGTTCGGCAATGGCGAAACCCACCGCATTGGCAATGCCTTGCCCCAATGGTCCTGTGGTGGTCTCAACCCCTGGTGTGTAGCCGTATTCTGGATGTCCAGGCGTTTTTGAATGTAACTGGCGAAAGTTTTTAATGTCATCAATGCTGACATCATAGCCTGATAAATGTAATAACGCATATTGAAGCATTGAACCATGACCATTTGACAACACAAAACGATCTCGGTTAATCCAGTTGGGGTCAGCAGGGTTGTGTTTTAAAAATTTACGCCACAGCACTTCGGCAATGTCTGCCATGCCCATTGGAGCTCCGGGATGACCTGAATTGGCTTTTTGTACCGCATCAAAAGACAGCACACGAATGGCATTGGCAAGGACTCTTTCGTTAATTGGGGTAGGCATGATAATAATTCCTAAACAATGGTTTATAAATACTGGTTTTTAGATAAGATGCCCAGTTGTCATGAATAAAAAACGGTGTGATGAATAACAAACAGCAAAAACAACCTGAACATTCACTCAACTTTAGGGACACACTCTAATCATCGTTGTTGGTTGTTAATTGTTAATTGTTGTCGTTAATCATTGTCTTTTTTAATGATTTTTTGCACACCACCCATGTACGGTTGTAAGGGTTTGGGAATGTTGATTGAACCATCAGCATTTTGGTGGTTTTCCATCAATGCCAAAAGCGTGCGACCAACCGCCAATCCTGAGCCGTTCAGTGTGTGCAAAAGTTCGGTTTTTTTGCCATCTTTGACACGGGCAGACATGCGCCGAGCTTGAAAGTCCCCACAGTTAGAGCAACTGGAAATTTCTCGGTAGGTGTTTTGGCTGGGTAGCCACACCTCAATGTCATAAGTCTTGCTGGCACTAAATCCCATGTCGCCTGTACACAACTGCATCACTCGATAAGGCAAATCAAGCTGTTGCAAAATATATTCAGCCTGTGCGGTCATGTCCTCTAATGCTTGCTCAGATGCCTCTGCTCGCACCACATTGACCATTTCCACTTTTTCAAACTGATGTTGACGGATAAGACCACGAGTATCACGACCTGCTGACCCTGCTTCACTGCGAAAACACGGCGTGTGAGCGGTGAGTTTGATGGGTAATTCTTCTGGTTTGACAATCCGTTCACGCACACTGTTGGTCAGTGGCACTTCTGATGTGGGAATCAGATAGTATTCTTTATCGCTTATCAGTTTAAATAAATCCTCTGCAAACTTTGGTAACTGCCCTGTCCCTTGTAAGCTGTCTGCATTAATGATATAAGGCACATACATTTCAGTATAGCCATATTTTTGCGTGTGGGTATCTAACATAAACTGCGTTAACGCCCGATTGAGGCGTGCTAATGCCCCTGTCAACACACTAAAACGACTGCCTGTTAATTTGGCTGCCATCTCAAAATCCAACAACCCCATGTGCTCACCTAAGTCGGTGTGGTCTTTAACCGCAAACTCAAACTGGCGTGGATTGCCCCAACGGCGAACTTCCACATTATCGGTTTCATCACTGCCCACAGGCACACCATCGGCAGGTAGATTGGGAATCTGTAAAGAAGCAGTGGTGATTTTGTCTTGCAAGGCACGAAGATTGTCTTCAGCTTGTTTAATATCGCCACTTATCGCCTGCATCGCTTGCATCACATCACTGGCATCTTTACCTTGGCGTTTTAGCTCACCAATTTGTTTTGCCCCTGCGTTGCGTTTGGCCTGTAGCTCTTCGGTGGTGATTTGTAGTTGTTTGCGTTGTTCTTCGATGTTCTCCCAAAATGACACGTCCAGCTCATAGCCACGAGTGGCAAGTTTGGTTTTTATGTCGGTTAAATCACCACGCAGTAGTTTTGGGTCAAGCATGTTAGTACCTTGTATTATCAGTTTGATTGATGTTTACATTGTTTTTTGCATTCTAAAGTGTTGTTACATTTTAAGTGATGATAACAACCTTAAATTATAACAAACTTAAGCATGACAAGCTTGGTTTATTGGCAATGGCTTATGATTGTGGTAGGTTGGTTGGGTATTTTATGATGGGCATCTTGGTTTAAGCGTTTTGGTTTAAGCGTTTTTGTTTAACGATGCCAAATTTTTTTATTTGTTGGAGTTTTTATGTCATTTTGCCAAAACTGTGGTCATCATGCCAAACATCAAATACCACAAGGCGACAATCGCCCACGACTGGTTTGCTCTTATTGTGGGCATATTCATTATGACAATCCTAAGATTATCTGCGGTGCGTTGGTGGTGCATGACGATAAAGTGTTGTTGTGTCAAAGAGCCATTGAACCACAATACGGCTTGTGGACATTGCCAGCAGGATTCATGGAAATTGGCGAAACCACGGCTCAAGGGGCATTAAGAGAAACCCTTGAAGAAGCCGATGCCATTGCCATCAATCCCACGCTGTATTGCTTATATGACATTCCCAAGATTGGTCAGGTGTATGTGCTGTATTTGGCACAGTTGCAACATGGTCAGTTTGGGGTGGGCAGTGAGAGTCTACAATGTGGGTTGTTTGCTGAAACTGACATTCCTTGGGATAAACTGGCTTTTGAAGCGGTCAGACGGACTTTAAGCCATTATTTCGCTGACCGCCGTGCTTATTCTCAACAGATGTCATCAGCACCACCGCTACATCATGAACGCATAGACAAAGAGGTGATGAAGTGATAAAGACATTCAATATGCCATCGTCATCAACAAAACCCTACTTGATAGACACCAAATATTAACTTGACAAACACAAAAACATCAAAATTTATCAGGGATTTTATGTTGAAAATGCCCCCTAAACACACAATATAGGACATCAAGTAAGACCATACCATATTAAAGCCATATTGAACACAAAAACCATAATGAATAAAAAGGACAACAACATGAGATTTGATAAATTTACCCAAAAATTGCAAAAAACCGTCCAAAATGCACAAAGTCTGGCGGTTGGGCATGACCATACCAGCATTGATGCGGTGCATTTATTGGCAGTTTTATCACAAGATGAGTCCATTATGTCGCTTTTACAGCAAGCAGGAGGCGACATTAACAAGCTACAACAGGGCATCAAAAAAGCACTGGAACATCAAGCCACTTTAACCAACCCCACAGGTGAAGTTAATTTTAACCAAAATGCCATTAAAGTACTCAACTTAGCTGACCGTTTTGCCCAAAAAATGGGCGATGAGTTCATCGCCACAGAATGGCTGTTATTGGCATTGGCAGAACACAGTGACAGTCAAAAAATCTTACAATCAGCAGGCGTGGACACCACTCAATTAAACCAAGTCATACAAACCGTGCGAGGAGGTCAAACCGTGAACACTCAAAATGCCGAAGACCAACGAGATGCCTTAAATAAATACACCATCAACCTGACCGAGCGAGCAGAACAAGGCAAGCTAGACCCTGTCATCGGACGAGATGAAGAGATACGCCGTACCATTCAAGTGCTGTCACGCCGTACTAAAAATAACCCCGTGTTGATAGGTGAACCGGGGGTGGGTAAAACCGCCATTGTTGAAGGCTTAGCACTCAAAATTGTCAATGGCGACGTACCAGAAGGCATGCGTCATAAGCAAGTGTTATCACTGGATTTGGGGGCTTTAATCGCTGGGGCAAAATATCGGGGTGAATTTGAAGAACGCCTAAAAGCAGTACTCAGTGACCTTGCCAAACAAGAAGGTAACATCATCTTATTTATCGATGAGCTGCATACCTTAGTGGGGGCAGGCAAGTCAGATGGGGCAATGGACGCTGGAAACATGCTCAAACCTGCATTGGCTCGGGGTGAATTGCACTGTGTGGGGGCAACAACACTGGACGAATACCGTCAGTACATCGAAAAAGATGCCGCCCTTGAACGTCGCTTTCAAAAAGTACTGGTGAATGAGCCATCGGTAGAAAACACCATCGCCATCTTACGAGGGCTAAAAGAACGTTATGAACTGCATCATGGTGTGGATATCCAAGACAGTGCCATCATCGCCGCTGCTCGCATGAGCCACCGTTACATCACTGACCGTAATTTGCCTGATAAAGCCATTGATTTGGTAGATGAAGCCGCCAGTCGTCTGCGTATGGAAATGGACAGCAAACCTGAAGCTTTAGATAAGTTAGACAGTCGTCTTATCCAGTTAAAGATGCAACGTGAATCGCTCAAAGGCGAAGATGATGATGGGGCAAAATCACAAGTCAAACTCTTGGATAATGAAATTGAAGGGTTACAAAAGCAATATGCTGACCTAAATGAAATTTGGCAAGCTGAAAAAGCCTTGGTCAAAGGCAGTCAACAGCTCAAAGATGAGCTGGATAAAGCACGCATTGCCTATGATAAAGCCAGTCGTGAAGGCGACTATGAAACCATGAGCAAACTGCAATACGAGACCATTCCACAACTAGAAAAACGCATTAGCGAATCAGATTTAGCACAACAGCATGATAAGTCAGGTAACATGGGCAACACCAAACTGCTTCGTAACAAAGTTACCGACAATGAAATTGCTGAAGTGGTCTCTGCCGCCACAGGAATCCCTGTCAATAAAATGCAACAAGGTGAACGAGAAAAAATGCTCAACATGGAGAGCAAACTGCACGAACGGGTCATCGGACAAGATGAAGCCATCAAAGCGGTTGCTAATGCGGTGCGACGTAGCCGAGCAGGACTGGCTGACCCCAATAAGCCCTTTGGTTCGTTTTTATTTTTAGGGCCAACAGGTGTGGGCAAAACTGAGCTGACCAAATCGCTTGCTAATTTCTTATTTGATGATGAAAATGCCATGACACGCATCGACATGAGTGAGTTTATGGAAAAGCATAGTGTCAGTCGTTTGGTGGGTGCACCTCCAGGATACATTGGCTATGAAGAAGGTGGGTTACTGACCGAAGCGGTGCGCCGTAAGCCTTATGGTGTGGTTCTGTTTGATGAAGTTGAAAAAGCACACCCAGACGTGTTTAACATTCTCTTACAAGTATTGGACGATGGGCGATTGACTGATTCGCATGGTCGGGTGGTGGACTTTAAAAACACTGTCATCATCATGACCAGCAATTTAGGCAGTCACAAAATCCAAGAGCATTATCATGACGATAACTCAGATGGCTCAACTAACCAAGATAACCAAAATAGCAACTATGAACAAATTAAATCAGCGGTGATGGAGTCGGTCAGCGCCCATTTTCGCCCCGAATTTATCAACCGCATTGATGAAATCGTGGTGTTCCACCCATTGGGTCGCCATGAGATGGCAGGCATCGCACAGATACAACTGGAACGGTTGCGTCATCGTCTAAAAGAGCGTGAGCTTAACATTGAGCTGTCTGATGATGCCATGGAGCAGTTACTCAGTGTTGGCTATGACCCTGTCTATGGAGCAAGACCGCTTAAACGAGCCATTCAACAACAGATAGAAAACCCACTGTCCCTAAAATTGCTTGCTGGTGATTTTGTGGCAGGTAACATCATCAAGGTGGGGGTGGCTGATGACCAATCTGCCATGCTAACATTCGATAAGTTAAGGTTGAATTGACCCCCCACTCACTGAATAAAAGACCAAAAAAATACCCCTAATGGCAAGCATCAGGGGTATTTTTTTATCTTTTTTTTACCATTTATCATTCGCCTTTATGTCGTTTGCCCTTACTCACAGCGGAAAGTGATGGCAAACTCATAGTCTTCATCGCTTGCCAAACTGGCTTTACCCAAACCCAACACACTGGTGGCAATTTGCCCTGCTTTTTGAATGACTCTGTCAGTGCGTTCGTCTAACACCCCATTGTAGGTGATTTTATCCGTTAAGATGATGGGGCTTTTAATGCCACAAGTTGATTTGGCATTAGCCAGCGCCATTCGTTGTGCTTTTACCTTACTGCTACCAAAACCTGTGGTTTCATAGACTTGATTGGCACGTTGCATCACAGGCGTGGTGGGCGTGGTCTGACAGCCTGCCATCATGCCGACAGTCAAAAGCAAGGCAAGCTTGATGTGGGTAGAAGAAGTTAGGTGCATAAATCGAATTCCCATAAATTGTATTAATCACTCATCAATAGCAATGAATGATAGCAATAATCAACCATTAATGAATCATTTTTAACAACACTGATAACATAGATTACATGCAGATGATTTGTAGCAAAGTAAGGATAACATATGATAATAAGGGAGATTATGATAAGAAAAAGAAAAAGAAAAAAGAAAAAGTGAATTTTAAGTGTAAAAGTGGCATAAAAACTTTATAAAATCTCATGCAAATTAAGGCTTAATTGGCTATAATGGCTTAATAATCCATGATGTTCGTTTTGACAGAATATTTGTTTGACAGAATATTTGATAGAATAACAACCAATCCATACGATACAATGACATGACTATGGGAGTGATTATGAAAAGCCACATATTATATGATGATGGGCGTCACAAGTGTGTCGCTTTTTCAATGCCAGAAGATGACGAAAGCGTCCCATCTAATCAGTTTCTCATCATCGATGGTCAAGAAGCTGCCTTGATTGATCCGGGTGGTGATTTGACGTTTTCACCACTGACCATACAAATCACCAAATTTTTACACATGGAACAGATAAGATACATCATCGGTTCACACCAAGACCCTGATATCATCGCTTCCATGCCACGCTGGTTATTGCACACACCACAAGCCCACTTGATTATTCCTGTGTTGTGGGAGCGGTTCTTACCACATTACAATTCCAGTTTTACTAAGGGACGGTTAAAAAAAGACATCTCAGAGTTTCTCATCACCATTCCTGACACAGGTGGCAGTTATCCTTTGGGCAACAGCCACATCATTGCCATTCCTGCGCATTTCTTGCATTCTGTGGGCAATTTTCAGTTTTATGACCCTGTGAGTAAAATCTTATTTTCAGGTGATATGGGAGCTTCTTTGATTGGGAATTCTGGGCAAGTGGTTGAGAATTTTGATGCACACATCGCACAGATGAAAGGCTTTCACACACGCTATATGAACAGTCAAATTGCCACCCGTGCATGGGCTAAGTCCATACAATATCTGGACATGGAAAAAATGGTGCCACAACATGGCTGTCGCTTTGATGGTAAGCCAATGATTGGGCAATTCATCAGATGGATAGCCAATTTGCCCTGTGGTGTGGATCTGATTGATGACACAACCTATGATTTTAGTCATTTGCTATGATAAATTTGTTGCCAATAAAACATAAAAAGCAGAGCATAAAAAACAGAAGCTTAAAATAAGCAAAATTCACTGACAACACACCACTTATCGCAAAACAGCTTACCCAAATTGGATAAGCTGTTTTTTTAGTGATTAAGATTTTTAGCAATCAAAACCGCTGTTTAAATTGCTTGGGTAATTTTGCCTGAATGTCATCAAACTGTTTTTTCAGCTCTTCTTGACTGGGTAAGGCATTGGCATTGATATCAAAGTTGGCATTGGTATTGGTATTGGTATTCATGGCTTGATTGCCACCACCAAAGAGTGGGCCACCGCCCCCCATGCCCATGCCGCTTGCCAAACCTTGCACCGCTTTCATCATTTTGCTAATTCCTTCTGGTTTTGACAACATTTTCATCATTCTTGCCATTTGTTTGTGTTGTTTTAGCAAACGATTGACATCTTGTATTTGTTTTCCCGAACCTTCGGCAATGCGACGCTTACGGCTGGGGTTGATTTTATCAGGATTTTGTCTTTCAAATGGGGTCATGGAGTTGATTAACGCTTCCATTTCCTTAACCTTTTCTTCTGGTTTGGCTTCTTCAAGTGCTTTTTGAACATCTGCCCCATTCATGCCGGGCATTTTATCCAAAAATCCTGCCATGCCCCCCATATTTTTCATTTGCTGAAATTGAGTTAATAAGTCTTCAAGGTCAAAATCACCGCCTTTTTGGATTTTTTTCGCCATTTTTTCGGCTTTTTCTCGATCCACTTGTCGCTCAACCTCTTCAACAAGGCTTAGCACATCACCCATGCCCAAGATGCGTTGAGCAATCCGCTCTGGGTGAAAAGGCTCAAGAGCATCTAACTTCTCACCACGCCCCAAAAACTTAATGGGTTTGCCAGTGATGGCTCGCACTGACAACGCAGCACCTCCACGAGCGTCGCCGTCCGTTTTGGTTAATATGACTCCTGTCAATGGCAATGCGTCATTAAAGGCTTTAGCGGTGTTGGCGGCATCTTGCCCTGTCATTGAATCCACCACAAACAGCATTTCTGATGGGCTGACCGATGCTGTTAACGCCTTGATTTCATTCATCATCGCATCATCAATGTGCAAACGACCTGCTGTGTCAATGATGAGAATGTCTTGGTATTGAATTTTGGCCTGTTCAATGGCACGATTGGCAATGGTAATGGGGTCTTCATCAACACTTGATGGCACAAACTTAGCCCCAACCTGTTCTGCCACCTGCTCAAGCTGTTTGATGGCGGCAGGGCGGTAGATGTCAGCTGACACCAGCATCACCTTTTTCTTTTGACGCTCTTGTAGATATTTGGCAAGCTTACCTGCTGTGGTGGTCTTGCCTGCCCCTTGCAAACCAGCAAGTAAATAGATGACTGGTGGCTTACCTGTCATCTCAAGTTGTTGATTGGCACTGCCCATCATTTCGGTGAGTTCATCATAAACGATTTTAACAAACGCTTGCCCTGGGGCTAGGTCTTTTAGCACCTCTTCACCAAGGGCTTGTTCTTTGACTCGTTTGACAAAATCACGGGTAACGGATAATGCCACATCGGCTTCTAACAATGCCATGCGGACTTCACGCAAGGTGTCTTTAATATTGTCTTCTGTCAGTTGTCCTGTGCCTGCAACATGACGTAGGCTAGATGATAGGCGTTCGGTTAGGGTTTCAAACATGGGCTACTACTCTACTAATGGTTATGATGAATGATGCGATTAACTTAAGCATGTATTGTGTATTATGTCATGTATTGTGTATTATGTATTGTCAATGACACGAAATGATGGTTTTATCAAGGGATTGATGTCAAAGGATTGCTATCAAGCGGTTAAAACATCTCATATGTTAAAACATCTCATATCAAGCATATTCCTTATGTTTTATCGCACAAGCCATTTTATCTCATCGCACAAACGACTTTATAGCATAAACTTGTTAAAAACTAAACACATCAGCAAATATCTGATGATGTTTATCATGATGTTTCTTATACCATGATGTTTCTTATGTTAAAGTTTCTTATGTTAAAATAGTCTCATTCATCTCATCAAATCACCCACCAATTGACCGAACCAATCAGCTTAAGCCACATGCCATCAATTATTTTATTTAACAAGCCTTATGGCGTATTAAGCCAGTTTCGTGCTGATGACGCTAACGAGCATCAAACATTGTCTGCCTTTTTTACGGATAAATCGTTGCGTGTGGCAGGTAGGCTTGATGCCACCAGTGAAGGCTTGCTGCTGTTGACTGCAGACGGACAGATAAATAAAGTCATTACCCAACCTAAGCAAAACAAACTTGGCATGAAGACAAACGCTTTGGGCAAAACCTATTTGGTGCAAGTTGAAGGGCAAGCCACCGATGACCAGCTACATCATCTGTCTAAAGGCGTGATGCTCAAAGATGGCTTGACTCTGCCTGCAACCGCCAAACGGCTAAGTAAAGACACCCTACCCATGCGTCTATGGGATAGGTATCCACCCATTCGTCAGCGTCAAAGTGTGCCAACCAGCTGGCTGATGTTGACCATCTATGAAGGTAAAAACCGTCAAGTCAGACGCATGACCGCTCAAGTTGGCTTACCTTGCTTACGGCTTATTCGTTGGTCAGTGGCAGGGTTTGAGTTAGGGGAGCTGGCGGTTGGGCAGTTTGTCAGAGTGCATCTGAATGCCAAACGCCTAGCCCAACTTGGGCTGTCGCCAGTGATGGCTTAGCCAATAATCCCCCCTCGTGCCATCAAGACAATTAAGCGTCTGGGTGCATTCTTACGTTCAGTTCATCAATCACTTCCACCCATACGGCATCACGTTTCCACTCTTCTTGCAAAAAGGCACGCTGTTTTTCTGTCCAAACTTTGGCATCTTTTAAGTTGGTGTCTTCATCAAGCTGATTGTCAGCGATAAACTGGTCAATGGCTTCATCTGAGCTGTCCAATCCTAATTGAATGAATAAATCATTTAAGGTGTAGCTTTGTTCGCCTAGCATGATAAGTTCCTTTTGTATGTGGTTTCATTTTTTAATTGATAAGATAATTTTTTAATTGACAATTTTAATTGACAAGATAAATAGCCCCAACCAATTACCAAACCAATGACATAGATGGCTATCAACTGGTAATTAGCTGGGCTTGATATGTTAATTAACTTAATTGATATATGAATGCCTATGCCAACACCAACTTATGGTAACAGATGGTTGACCGCATCACGCTCTTCTATCAGCTCAGTTTCGGTGGCTTTCATTTTTTGTTGTGAAAAATCAGACGACACATCTAAGCCTTCAACAATTTGCCAATCGCCGTTTTTGCAAGTACATGGGAATGAATAAATCAAGCCTTCAGTGATGCCATATTGCCCTTGTGAGTACACGCCCATAGACACCCAATCATTATCATCAGTACCCAATGCCCAGCTACGCATGTGAGCGATGGCAGCGTTGGCAGCTGATGCGGCAGAAGACGCACCACGAGCTTTAATGATGGCTGCCCCACGTTGTTGCACGTTGGGGATATAAGTGTTTTCGTACCAATCACGCTCAACTTGCTCTAAAGCTGGCTTGCCATTCACGGTGGTAAAGGTCAAATCTGGATATTGCGTTGATGAGTGATTGCCCCAAATAATCATTTTTTTGATGTCATTGACAGTACTGTTGGTCTGTTCCGCCAGCTGTGCCATGCCACGATTGTGGTCTAGACGAGTCATGGCAGTGAAATTGCGTGGGTTTAAATCTTTAGCGTTACGCTGAGCGATTAGGGCGTTGGTGTTGGCAGGATTACCAACCACCAAGACTTTAACATCACGGCTGGCAACGTCATTTAACGCTTTGCCTTGGGCGGAGAAGATGGCGGCATTGGCTTCTAGCAAATCCTTACGCTCCATGCCCGGTCCACGGGGTCTTGCACCAACCAATAACGCATAGTCAGCATCTTTAAACGCCACGTTCGCATCGTCAGTCTGCACCACACCAGCAAGCAAGGGAAACGCACAATCTTCCAACTCCATCACCACGCCTTTTAGGGCATCAAGGGCTGGGGTAATCTCAAGCAGTTGTAAAATCACAGGCTGGTCTTTACCAAGCATCTCACCAGATGCGATGCGAAACAACATGGCATAGCTGATGTTACCAGCAGCACCAGTCACCGCAACTCGAACGGGTTGTTTTGTTTGTGTCATATTGGTTTGTGTCATCAGTAATTCCTTTAACTTATAAAAAAATAATGCTTAAAAAGCAGCTGAAATGGAAATTTTAACCACGTCATAAGATAACACGTTTTATTTCATTTGATAAGCATCAAGAACCAAACCACTTAATTTAAAAAATGTCAAGTTGCAATATTCAAGTTGCATTCAAGTTACAATGCTTGTCTGATGGTTGTGTTAGGCATCTGGCAAGCGTGCCATCCAAATGATTGTGAGCAAACAAATCGCACTGATGGCATAGGCAAGCCAAATCATCTCGTGAGACAATCGATAAAATAACATGGCACAGGACATCGCCATCATACCCCATGCCAAATATTTGGCATAACGAGGAATGGCTCGGCGTTCATGCCAATTTCTGATGAAAGGGCCAAATGTCTTATGATTGACAAGCCACAGATGAAATTTTTGAGAACTTTTAGCAAAACAAGCCGTTGCCAGTAACACAAAGGGGGTGGTTGGCAGTACAGGCAATACAATGCCCACAATACCAATGCTCAAAAATAAAAACCCTAAGCACAAAAAACCCCCACGCACCACTTGTTGCCAAACCGTGTTCGATGTTGCTGATGGCACGTTTTTTGGGGCAGCTTGGTTTTGGGTGGCTTGAGTATCCAATGGGTCATCAGACATCGGAGACTTGTCCATAAACTTGTCCATAAACTCACTACCAGTAAAGACCGTTATCGTTAGCATTGACGTATGGGTTTTGCTTGTGTTTTGCATGTCTTGTTGGCTGTTAAGCGGTCAGTGGTGCTGTTTTTTGTTTTGCTATTTTGGTCTGACCACGCCCATACGCTCACTTATCGGTTTGGGTTGACCAAGTAAGTATCCATAAAAGGTGGCATTTTCCATGACCTTTTTCACATAGTCTTTGGTTTCATAATAAGGAATGGTTTCAATGTATTGGTCAGCACTTAGGTTGCCATGGTTAGGTAGCCAACGTATGGCTTTGCTTGAGCCTGCGTTATAGCCTGCGGTGGCGACAGCAGGTTGATGGCCCACTTTTTGTAAGTTATTGCTAAGATACCAAGTACCATAGCGGATATTGGTATTGGGGTTGGCGGTGTTTTGTGGGGGTTCACCCAGCTTTTGAGCGATGTGTTTGGCGGTGTTTGGCATGATTTGCATTAAGCCCCCTGCCCCCACGTGAGAGCGAGCTGATTCATTAAAACGGCTTTCTTGACGCATGATGCCGTATGACCATGCAGGGTCGATGCCAACATGACGGCTATGACGTAACACGCTGTTACGATAGGGTGTTGGGTGGGTGATGGCAAGGTTGCTAACCGTTTCGCTTGAATCAAGTGCATAGATGGCACGGTCATGCCAGCCAAGTTCATGGGCTTGTAAGGCAGCTGCCATGAGCAGTCCATCATCTCGACGGTCACGTGCTTGCTTAACTGCCCAGTTCCATTCTCGTTTTGTGTCCGAAGGGTCGCCATTATGATGATATAACGCAAAGGCACGAGCAAAGTTGGCGTTTTGTTTGACACGCATGCGGTCTTGATGGCTGACTTGTGGTAAGCGACCACCCCCCATTTGGTTGATGTTCAGTCGTCTGCCCAGTTTGTCTTTGGCAAGCAGTCCATAATAGTCCGTGTGATTTGCCAATCGTTCATAAATCTGTCTGGCAATGCCTTGTTGTTGGTGGTTGCCATGTTCATAGGCTCTTGCCAACCAATATTGCCAAATATCATCACCTTGTATGCTTTTATCCATATGGCTGATGGCGTTAATCACATCTTGCCATTCACTGTAGCGAATGCTTGCTTGGGCATAGTCTTCTGCTTCTTCAAAGTTAAAAGGTTGCCCCATGCTTTGACGAAACCAATCCACCGCTTCATGACTAAAGCCGTCATCGGTATTCATGTTCATGCGTTTGACTGCAATGGTGCGGTATGCCATTTGTCGTGTGGCATCATCAAGCAGTTTGTTACGACGGTGAGCATCTTGACGCACATCATAAGCCAGTTGGGTGTGGGCTTCACGATAAGATTTTGCGGTCAAGCGACCAATGGCGTACAGATACAGATGGCGGTTTTTACTGCTGGGTGGTTGGGCGGCCATTTGGGTAAAAAAGGCATTGGGGTTTTGATTGATGCGAGTTAATTCTTCATGACTGATGGGCATTCCCAAAAGACGACTTAAAGCAATGATATCGCCGTTGTTACCCATACGTAACATACGATACAGTCGCTGTTGGCGTTCATCTTGGCTGATGCCTTGGTAAGCGTTTAGCTCAGTTGCCAACTGAGCACAAAGGGCGGGTTGCTTTTTGGTATTTAGCCATACTTTTTGTTTTTCTATCATGACTTGTGTTTGACCACCGCCATAAAGCTCACCCAAAGCCATGGCACAGCGTTCGCTGGTATCGGCATTTTTGATGTGGGGTGAGACTTGTTTAACCGCTTGGTAATTGCCTTGGGTGGCTTGGGCTTCAGCATAGTCAGCGACTAATTTTTCGCTCAATGCGGTATTGGGATATTGTTTGACAAAGGCAATGACGCTGTTGGGCGACAGTGAGCTTAGCTCATTATTAAGCCGCCAGTAGGTTGGATACATGGCAAACAAACTGCCTGCCATCATCTGCTCATACCGATACAAACTGTTTTGGTCGCCATTGTTGGCAGCACGTTTGGCAGCTTGATAATGCTCAATACCACTGACGGTTGGCACAGTTTCTTCAATGGCATTTGACCCTTGAGAATGATGATTGGCGATGTTGCCATTGCGTCTGTTGGGTGCATAGTCATCGCTTGGTGGTTGGGGCATGATAAGTTGGTTTGTGGCAGATTGTTTTGAGTTGACATTGAAGTTGGCATTTTGATGGATATTAGGCATACCAAGCACAGCTGGCGTGTGTGTTGTGTTGGTCTCGCTCATACTTGAGTTCATGGCGTTGGGGTTTATGGTATTGGGGTTTATGGCATTGGGGTTTATGGCATTGGGGTTTATGGTATTGGGGTTTATGGTATTGGGGTTTATGGCGTTGGGGTTTATGGTTGTGGTACTACAGGCAGTTTGTAGCATTACCAAGGCAACCATGGCACTTAAGGTAACTTGACCTTTGGTTAACGGCAAATAGGACATATTCGTAAGCTTTAAGATAAAAAAAGAGAACATGGCTAACTCACAAGCAAGATGATGTTATGGTCTGGCAAAATAAAAAAATAGAACGCCTACTGTCAACAATACCGTGTTTAAGTCTGATAACAGAATAATAGAAACAGAATAATGGCAATGAAGATGATAACAAAAAAATCATCAAATGGTAAATTGACATAAGTTGATACATAAAACATACCAATGGGCAGGTATTGAGCAAATATTTGTCAATTGATTGACGCAAATGTCTTAAGCGAATAAACCCATCAATGAATATCAACATAATGTGCTATAATAAATGGTTAAAATCTTTGCATCTGTTATTTTGACATCGACTGTTTTTATATCCACTGTATCCATTGTTTGCCTGTATTGGAAACCGCCACCATGACTGCCACGATATTTAACCCCCGCTCCACCCAAAACCAAAACCCAGCCAATAACATCGAACAGACAACCAAACAAGATAAATCTGAGCAACACAAAAAAGTCTATATCGCCACGCAAGGCTGTCAGATGAATGTCTATGATTCAGAAAAAATGGCGGCGGTATTGGGTGATTCGCATGGCATGACCCTAACCGATGACATCAACGATGCTGATGTGCTGATTATGAACACCTGTTCAATCCGAGAAAAAGCCCAAGAAAAGGTCTTTAGCGAACTGGGTCGCTGGCGTAAATTAAAAGAAAAAAATCCTGACCTAGTGATTGGTGTGGGTGGTTGTGTGGCATCACAAGAAGGCGATAATATCCAAAAACGCGCCCCTTATGTGGACATGGTGTTTGGTCCACAAACCCTACATCGCTTACCAGAATTATATGACAGTAGCACCAAGCAACAACATACCCAACCAAAAAATCGCATCGGCACGGTAGACGTATCCTTCCCAAGTATTGAGAAATTTGACTTCTTGCCTGAGCCAAAAGTTGAAGGCTTCAAGGCGTTTGTCTCTATCATGGAAGGTTGTTCCAAATATTGTTCGTTTTGTGTCGTGCCTTATACCCGTGGTGAAGAGTTGTCTCGCCCACTTGATGACGTGTTGGCAGAGATTGACAGCTTGGCTGAGCAAGGCGTGCGAGAAGTTACTTTACTTGGGCAAAACGTCAACGGCTATCGTGGCGAAAAAGATGATGGTAGCATTTGTCGATTTGCTGAGCTTTTGCACTATGTGGCACACATTGATGGCATCGAACGTATCCGCTACACCACCAGCCACCCACTTGAATTCACCGATGACATCATCGACGCTTATGGCAAACTGCCACAGTTGGCATCACATCTGCATCTGCCAGTACAAAGTGGCTCAAATTCAGTTTTAGCAGCGATGAAACGTAACCACACCATTGACGTGTACATTAACCAAATCAATAAATTACGAGCAGTGCGTCCTGACATACACTTATCTGGTGATTTTATCATCGGCTTTCCTGGTGAAAGCGATGATGATTATCAACAAACGCTGCAACTGGCCAAAGACTTAGACTTTGACCATTCATACAGTTTTATCTACTCCAAACGCCCCGGCACACCTGCTTCTGATTTGCCAGATGACATTCCTTTACAAGTCAAAAAAAACCGCCTTGCTGAATTTCAAAAGCTGATTGTGCAATCGACACTCAACAAAACCAAAAACATGGTTGGCACACGCCAAAGGGTGCTGGTAGAAGAGCCCGCTGACCGTTATCATGACCATTTACTTGGCACAGCAGACAACACACGTTCGGTGGTATTTTTAGCAACTGACGCACAACAAGCATCACTGATGGGCAAGCTGGTAGAAGTACAAATCACCGAATATATCAGCCCACATATGGTTAAAGGTGAGTTACTGGACGTGTTGGGTTAAATGAATGGGTTAACCCAACCAATAAGTTAGCCAAGTTTTTTATTAGACAGATTTCATGATGGTTGTTGTTTTGTGATGGCACTTTTTTTCTGCTCATTTGTGGCGTATAGTAAAAGAACACCTGTAAACACACGGTGTTCTTTTTGTTTCAATCACACATTGTTTCAATCACACAAGGAATGTACGATGAAATACGCCAATCCCAATACCGAAGGCTCTAAAGTTCAATTCAAAGACAAATACGACAACTTCATCGGTGGTGAATGGGTTGCCCCCATAGATGGAAACTATTTTGACAATGTCTCTCCTGTTGATGGCAAGGTTTATTGTCAAGTTGCCCGCTCTGATGCCAAAGATGTGGAAAAAGCCTTGGATGCGGCGCATGCTGCTAAAGACAAATGGAACGCATCCACTCCCACCGAACGCAGCAATTTATTAAACAAAATCGCCAACCGCCTAGAAGAAAATCAAGAAATGTTGGCAATCGCCGAAACATGGGAAAATGGCAAACCCATTAGAGAAACATTGGCGGCAGATATCCCATTGGCGATTGATCATTTTCGTTATTTTGCAGGGTGTGTCCGAGCTCAAGAAGGCAGCATCTCCCAAATTGATGAAGATACGGTGGCTTATCATTATCACGAACCATTGGGCGTGGTTGGGCAAATTATCCCTTGGAACTTCCCCATCTTAATGGCAGCTTGGAAGCTTGCTCCTGCCTTAGCTGCTGGTAATTGCGTGGTACTCAAACCTGCCGAACAAACGCCAACCAGCATTTTGTTGGTGATGGAATTGATTGCTGACCTGTTGCCTGCTGGGGTGATTAATGTGGTCAATGGTTTCGGCCCTGAAGTTGGTGAACCATTAGCAACCAACCCTAGAATTGACAAAGTTGCGTTTACTGGTTCAACGCAAGTGGGGCAAAAAATTATGGAGTATGCCACACAAAACATCATTCCGATCACCTTAGAATTAGGTGGTAAGTCGCCCAACATCTTCTTTGCTGATGTGATGGACAACGATGACGATTATTTAGAAAAAGCCTTAGAGGGGTTTGCCATGTTTGCCTTAAACCAAGGCGAGGTATGTACTTGCCCATCTCGTGCATTGGTACATGAAAGTATCGCCGAAGCCTTCTTAAAAAAGGCGGTCGAACGGGTCAAAAACATCAAAACAGGGCATCCACTGGATACCGAGACCATGATAGGCGCTCAAGCATCGCAAGAGCAACAAGAAAAAATCTTAAGCCTAATTGATGTGGGTCGTAAAGAAGGTGCTGAAGTACTCACAGGTGGTTACGCCAGACAAGAGATCGAAGAGGGTTATTACATTGAGCCAACCATCTTAAAAGGTACGAATGACATGACGGTATTTCGTGATGAAATTTTTGGTCCTGTCTTATCAGTCACAACCTTTAAAGACTTTGACGAAGCCATCAAAATTGCCAATGACACCATGTATGGCTTGGGGGCTGGTGTGTGGTCACGAAATGGTAATATTGCCTATCGTGCAGGGCGCGCCATTAAAGCAGGTCGAGTGTGGACTAACTGCTATCACATCTACCCTGCTCATGCCGCCTTTGGTGGCTATAAAAAATCTGGCATTGGTCGAGAAAACCATAAAATGATGCTGGCACATTATCAACAAACCAAAAACCTATTGGTCAGTTATTCTGAAAAACCAATGGGATTATTCTAAAATCATTTGTCATTAAGTCAATGATTTTGCCAATGCCATTGATAAGCAAACAGCAAGCAGGTTTTTTTAAGTAAAAAAACCTGCTTTTTATCATATGGCACACATTGCCACCGCCACCATACCCACATAACATCATGAACAGCCATCATATCACGTCTTATCCAACATGGAACACATTACCCCTACAAATGGCTCAAGCCCATGATTTAAATCATGCCGACTTACGTCAACTGTTGCATCGGTTACGCTTTGCCAACGCTCAAGGCATTGCCAATGACTTGCAAACCCTTAATTCACAAATCCGTCATTCACAAACCCGTCATTCACAAAGCATCGATGACTTGATACAAACGCCCATTGCTCATGCCAGTGTGTTGGTGGCACTGACCAATGAGAGGCACCCCATGTTGTTGCTGACCAAAAGGGCATCACACATCACCGCTCATGCTGGTGAAATTGCCTTTGCTGGGGGTAAATACGAACCTGCTGACACCAATAACATCGTTACCGCCTTACGAGAGAGCTTAGAAGAAGTGAATCTTGACCCAACTGGGGTGCGATTGTTGGGACAACTGCCCACCCAAACGTCCAAATCAGGGTTGGTCGTGCGTCCGATTGTGGCGGTTATTCCACCAAATTTATCATTGCAAGCAGAGCAGGGTGAGATTGAGCGGATATTTTGGGCAGACTGGCAGTATCTGCGTCATGCACCGACGGTAGATTATCATTTAATCACACAAGTGGCAGGGCAGAGCATGAAACTGGTTACCCCATGTTGGCAAGTAGATGGTGAAACTGTGTGGGGACTGACAGGGCGTATCATTGCCAGTTTGTTAAAGGTGGGGTTTGATAGACATATTGAGTGGTATTATCGGCAACAAACCCAGCAGGGATTAGATGACATCATTCATGATCACTAAAACACCCAATGTAATAAAAGTTAGTGTAAGACCAAGAGCGACCAATGGAGCAATTTCATTGGCGATAATGTCAGAATAACTACTGGCAAAACTCGCCAAAGAGCTGTTTACCTTTTCAAAACTAACACTTAAAAAACCAGAACCTTCGCCAGTATATTCAGCCATTTTCTAATTCCACTTTTGAACCTGCTTATCAGGACTATTACTATTAAATTCTTTTGAGTATCTTTCCTCTGCTGCCTGTGCAACACCACAATTTGGCTCATCTTTAACCAACTTTTCATAATTACCAATTTGAGACAATTTTTCTTTACAGGTAGTCAATAGTTCTCTTCTCAATTCTTTGTTTTGGTAAAGTTCATCAACAGTATAATCCGCTTTCTTTTCTCCACAAGCAGATAAAGAAACAGTCAAAGAAACTAACACAAAAATAACTAAACTTTTCATAAAAAGACCCCAAGTGTAAATTGATTGATTATTTGTGTGTAAGACCCATAACACATAAGCCCTGCACACAAACATTTTACCACTTAATCAATACAATTACTGCCACTTTTGAACGGCATTTCCTGAGCCATTGCTATTAAATCTTATTGACCGTTCTTTCGCTCTTTGCTCCTGCATATCTTTCTCAGCCTGCATAAGCATATTCATCATTTGAAGTTGGTTGCTTTGTAGCTGAATCATTGCAATTTCTACCTGAATGCGGTTTAATAGGTCGGCAGCGGCTTTGGGGTCTTTTTGTAGGTCAATGGAATTTGCCATACGCTGAATTTGAGCAAAACGCTGGTTGCTCTTGGCAAACATATCATCTAAAACAGCCTTATTGCCAAGTGCTTGCATTTTGGCTTGATTGGCGATTTGAGACAGTTGCTCTTTTTGTGTGCCTGTCAGTTGCTGGCTTTTTTCTAAGCGAGCCACCTTGTCTGCAAGACCCGCCCAGTTACCTGACTGGTAGTCTTTGTACATATCTTGCATTTCTTTTGGCATTTGACTGCCGTATTGATTAAACAATACACCAATATCACGGCTACCTCTGAATTGGTCATAAGTAGCTTTTGCTTGGTCATACTGTCTTTTTGCCTCGTTAAGCTGTTATAGCTGACGAGCAAAAACAGCAGGGTCAAATACCGTAATGGCGTGAGCTATGGTTGAGGTCATAACCACCCCAACAGGGGCGATTAGGGACAATGACAAAATTGCCGCCGTTGCTTTTTTGGTAAAATTTACTTTCATAAATTACTCCTTAGTTAGGAAAATGTGGCAGCTGCCGCAGGGTTAAAATAAGCAACTCTATCTACCACGATAACCATTTTCTTCATAAAAGACTGGCAACCAATCATCAGGGTGTTCTGAACCAAGTCGCTTGATGATGTCGTTGATTTTTTCAGCATTCTCTGGCGTGCCTGACAAAACAGTAATTTCTCTTTCAAAGCCCTTTAAGTTAAACTGCAATAAACATTGGTTAAAAAACATTGGTTAAAAAATATCGGTTAAAAAAACAGACCCATATCAGTATGGTTCATATTGGGTCAGTCGGGTCAGTTTGTTGAGTGGAGACTGGTTGAGTGGAGACTGGTCATCGATTTTCATATGAGCGTTTGTCGTGAACAGGTTGAGTAAGCTGAGCAAGCTGTTCTGGTGATGACCATAAGCCTTCTAAATCATAAAATTCACGAGCTTGGGGCATCATCACATGCACCACCACAGAACCTAAGTCCACCAAAGTCCAGTCGCTTTCTTTTTCACCTTCACGCCCCAATGGCAGATAGCCTGCTTGTTTGGCGGTAACAGACACATGGTCAGCAAGGGCTTGCACATGGCGTTTTGATGTGCCTTCAGCGATGACCATACGGTCAGCAACATCGGGCAAATTTGTGACGTCCAGCACGGTGATGTTTTTTTTTTTTTTATCATCTAATGCGTCGGTAACAAGCTTTAGACAAGCGTCAATATGGGTTTGGATTTGTTGTTCGGTTGATTGAGGTTGTTGTGTTTGTTGGCTTATCGATTGCGTCATTGTGTTGGATTACCTTGATAACAGAAATAACTTGGGTGAAATAAAATCAGTTTGGCTAGGGCGTGTCCTCATTTTGAAAATGGTGATAAAAATGCGATAAATTGCCGTCAAACAAGGAAAATGGTGCAGGTAATATTGCAATATTAACCAGCCATTTGACGCACGTTTGACAAAATTTAGCCATTTTTAGCCCATTTAGACGAAGTCGTTCAGATTGAGGACACGCCCTAATATTGGTTTAACCAAAATCGGTTTAGCGAGCTTCTAAAATTCGGTTACGCACAAAGATGACTTTATGTTGATTGTCATTGGGATAGCGTTCTTCTAACTCAAAATATCTGGGATACGCCCGCAAAAAGTCGCTAAATTTATCATAATGAAACAGACGAGAGTCAAAGTCTGGCTCAACCTTTAAGATGTAGTTTTTGACGGGGGCGATGTTTGCCCACCCTTGGTCATCTGCCATGCTGGCAATGGCAAGTTTGACCAGTGTGATTGCCACATCTACAGGCTTAAACTGATTGCTGTCCATAGAGAACAACATGTCCGCTGAGTCATAAAAATCCACCTTAGGCATCTCTTTGTTGTTGTCAAACATCTCAAGATAAGTGAACTTATCACACGCTTGCATAAAGGCTTTTGGCGTACTGCGATTGCCAAAGCCAAATACCTGCAAACCTTGCTCTCGCATACGCTGAGCCAGTCGTGTGTAGTCACTGTCAGATGTAACCAAACAAAAGCCATCAAACCGCCCTGTATATAGCAAATCCATGGCATCAATGATAAGAGCAGAGTCGGTGGCATTTTTGCCTGTGGTGTAGGCGAACTGCTGAATGGGCTGTAGTGAGTAGTTAAGCAATCTTCCCTTCCAGCTACCCAGTTGTGGTTTTGTCCAGTCACCATAGACACGGCGAACACTGGCTCGCCCAATGGCAGCGATTTCTGACATCAGGCGGTCTAAATGCTCCGTTGACGCATTATCAGCATCGATGAGCAAGGCAAGCTGTGCGTCTTTGTCAGGTTTATCAAATCCAGACATGGCTACTCCGCATGATTACATCAACATGGCATACAAGAAACAGGCATACACGAGCATGGCATACACGCATTTTCACAAGTATGACAAGCATTTTAACAAATTGCTTCAGCGATTACTTGTTATTTTATTGCTTATCATACGTTTGAGCTGTTGGCTTGAATGGCAGTCAAGGCAATGGTATAGACAATGTCATCAACCAATGCCCCACGAGATAAGTCATTAACAGGTTTGTTTAAGCCTTGCAACATGGGTCCGACACTGATGACGTTGGCACTTCGTTGTACTGCTTTATAAGTGGTGTTGCCTGTGTTTAGGTCAGGGAATATAAACACATTGGCTTGCCCTGCCACAGGTGAGTTGGGTGCTTTTTTCTTGCCCACGCTCATAACAGAGGCGGCATCGTATTGTAAGGGGCCGTCTACCAACAAGTCAGGGACTCGTTTACGCACAATTTCGGTGGCTTTTTTGACTTTTTCCACATCATCGCCAGTGCCTGATGTGCCAGTTGAATAGCTTATCATCGCCACTTTTGGTTCAATGCCAAATGCTTTGGCAGAGGCGGCGGATTGAATGGCAATTTCTGCCAGCTCTTCGGCGTTGGGGTTGGGGTTGATGGCACAATCACCATACACCACGACTTGCTCAGGCAATAGCATAAAAAATACCGATGATACCAGCGAATAATCTGGTGAGGTTTTAATCAGCTGAAAAGCAGGACGCACGGTATTGGCGGTGGTATGTACCGCTCCTGATACCAACCCATCTACTTCACCTTGATATAACATCATCGTCCCTAACACCACGGTGTCTTTGAGTTGACTTGCTGCCATTGGCTCGGTCAGTTTACCTTTGCGTCGCTCA
>ERZ1023302.21-NODE-21-length-25028-cov-5.338165_pt1 | contig 25028 bp, 20 predicted proteins | sample MGYA00380473_ERZ1023302 | MGnify/ENA primary metagenome ERZ1023302 (study PRJEB33173, sample SAMEA4830380) | metagenome | study: EMG produced TPA metagenomics assembly of the PRJEB25223 data set... | reverse complement strand
TACCAACTGAGCTATAGCCCCTAAAGAGATGGGTATTTTATATAACAGGATTTTGGTTGTCAAGCAGTGTTGCATAAATTCATGACAGGCTGGCATTTGTTATGCCAGCCACTGAGCATAATGTCCACGCAGTTTTGCCAATTTTGGGGGTATGACTAAGTTACAGTAGCCTTGACTAGGATTTTTGCTAAAAAAATCTTGATGATACTCTTCAGCAGGATAAAAAGTGGGAGCAGGATACACTTCAGTTACGATGGCGATGCCGTCTTCTTTTAGCTTAGCAATGGTATGATTAACGACGGCTTTTTGTTCGTCATCAGCATAAAACACCACCGAAGCGTATTGTCGCCCCACGTCATTGCCTTGTCGGTCTTGGGTGGTTGGGTCATGAATGGTAAAAAAGATGTCCAAAATCGTCTGTAGCGAGATGATGGCATCATCAAATTGTACCTTAATCACTTCAATATGTCCTGTATCACCGCCACACACCGCTTTATAATTGGCAGTATCAGCATCACCACCTGCATAGCCTGAGGTTACTTGGCTTATGCCCTTAACTTGACGGAATACCGATTCGGTACACCAAAAACAACCACCACCTAGAATGATACTTTGCATCGCAATTTCCTATGATTTAGACAAGATTAAAATGGTAGAATAACAGAAATAACGCAAGTTATCTGATTGAGTGTGTTAAATAATTTTTGAGTCATTACCAAACCAATCACACAAACTGACATGACCACCACCATGCCATCTAAACACGATACCCTTTTTACCACGCCCCTTGATGCCGATGCTCGCTTTAGTTTTGATGAGCAGGTGGTCGCTTGTTTTCCTGATATGATACGTCGCAGTGTTCCCGGATATGGACAAATGTTGGCAATGCTACCGATTTTTGCTCGCCGTCATTGTGGCTTTCGTCAAACCCGTGGTACAGATGGGGTGGGAGAAAAAATCAGCCGTGTGTATGACTTGGGTTGTTCACTTGGGGCGGTGAGTTTGGCGTTGGCAAGTGAATTTGCCCCACAAGATTTGCAAATTAAAGCGATTGACTTATCTGAGCCAATGATAGATAAAGCCCGAATTGTACTGAGTGAGCATCACCCCAATCATGATATTGAGCTGATATGTGCTGATGTTTGCGACATCACACTACAAGCATGCGATATGATTGTATTGAATTTAACGCTACAATTTTTGCCTGTGGCAAAGCGTGTTGCGGTGTTACAAAAATGCCATGATGCGTTAGCAGAAGGTGGTATTTTAATTTTAACCGAAAAAACCCACTTAACCGATGAACAAGATGATGCTTGGCGGGTAGAGCGTTATTACGATTTTAAACGTGCCAATGGCTATAGCGAGCTTGAGATTAGTGGCAAACGCAATGCGTTAGAAAACGTGTTGATGACTGATACGTTGGCATGTCATCATCAGCGGTTACAACAGGTGGGATTTTATAGAAGCTTGACATGGTTTCAATTTTTAAACTTTGCGTCTGTCATTGCCTTTAAGTGAATCATTCATTTTATTCTCAAAACATCATATACAAGATGTCATACACAAGACATGACAATGTATGTTTGGAGCAATCAACCCATGACCACCATTTTTCACGCTGAACAACAGCTGTATTTAACCCTATTGAGTCTGGCTAACAAATATCCGATTGCTCAAGCATGGCTTACTCAATTGCCAAGCTGGCTTGCCCAAATCAAAGACAAAAACCGCCATGCTCATGCCCCATTTTATGCGTCTTTGATTGAGCGACTGCCCAGTATTGATGAACCAAAGATTGACCTAAACCAAGCCTGTATCACTGCCGAATTTGACTGGACAATCGAACAGTACAAACAAACCAACGCATTACTCAAAAAACTCATGCCATGGAGAAAAGGGGGCTTTATTTTAGGCAACAAGCTATTGGACAATGGTGAGCGTCAAATCCACATAGATACCGAATGGCGAAGTGATTACAAATGGAACAGGGTTGCTCCGCATATCAGTGATTTAACAGCAAAGCGAGTGCTGGATGTGGGTGGTGGTTCTGGTTATCACGGCTGGCGAATGGTGGGCGCTGGTGCAAATACCGTGATGGTAATAGACCCGTCTTGTCTTTTTTATCATCAATTTATGGCAATCAGACATTTTATGGGCGACATGCGTAACCGTTTTAATCAATCACCCATTCATTTTATCCCCGTTGGATTAGAATCCCTGCCCCAAAGCCAAAACCCACAAGATGGCTTATTTCACACTGTGTTTAGCATGGGTGTTTTATACCACCGAGCATCACCGTTTGATTTTTTGCAGCAATTAAAAGGACAGTTGGTCAAAGGGGGCGAGCTGATACTAGAAACCTTGGTGGTCCCAGGTGATGAAACGACCGTACTTGTACCAAAAGGGCGTTATGCTCAGATGAATAATGTGTATTTTTTACCGTCCGTATCGGCGTTGAGTGTGTGGTTAGCAAAAGCAGGGTTTGACGGCATTCGTTGTGTGGACATAGACATCACCAGCACCGATGAACAGCGAACAACCGACTGGATGGTCCATCAATCATTGGCAGATTTTCTTGACCCAAATGATGCCAAAAAAACCCTTGAAGGCTATCACCGTCCAATAAGGGCGGTTATGGTGGCAAAAAAGTTATAGAATAAAAGAGATTATGGAATAAAACAGCTGACAAAAGAAAACAATGAACACAAATCTGTGTGATGGTCATTGTTTGGCTAACATATGACAAACTGCCAACCACAACGTTTTACCAACCACAACGTCTTACCAACTACAACGTATTACCAACTACAACGTCTTACTAAAATACCACTCCATCACCATTTTAATCAAAAAGCCAAAAAATCCCCCACCCAATGCCAAAAATATCCAAAATGTGCCTTGTTTGCCTGCGTTATTTTTCTTTGACAAATCCCACATGATAAAAAACAAAAAGGCAATGAATAAGGGCAGTAGCACATTCATGCCCCATTTGGTAACGGTTTCTGCTGAAATGGCAAACATAATAGTCCCCTTAAATATAGTCCCCTTAAACATCTTGTGAATATCAGCGTGTTGGCTGAATGTGCCAGTGTAACAAGAACACAGATGATATGGTAGTCATAAAGGGTTACTCACTGGTTAATGTGGGGAAGCTGTTTTATTTTTAGGACTGACGCATGAATTTAAAACCGACACATGGGTTCAATGTCTTAGACATCAAACATGACCAATGTGAATGTGAAAGCAAGCAAAAAGTGAAAGCGAGTTGAAAGCGAGCGAAGTAGATGCAATTTTTACAAAAAATTGTTATATTGATGGGTTAATCAAATTGATATAAAAAAATTTTGTCCCATGACAATCATTCCTATTAAGAAAATACCATGTCAAATACCACCCTATCGAATACCACCCTATCCAGCACATCAGCTCCTGTGGCAGAACAAAGTGATGCCATTGCACACTTATTTGCCCAAGCTGTCTCTCAATTGCAACGCCAAGGCGTATTGCCTACCGATTGGCAAAATAATGGGCAAATTAGCCGCCCTAAAGACCCTGAACATGGAGATTATGCCAGTAATTTGGCATTATCCGCCGCCAAAGTTGCTAAGACCAATCCCAAAGTATTGGCAGAGCAACTCATCAATGCCCTACCACAAAATTCCTTAATTGCCAAAGCGAAAATCGCAGGACCGGGATTTATCAATGTTTTTTTAAGCAGTGATGCCAAGTTTGCTGTGCTAGATGACATCACCAAACAAGCGGATAAATTTGGTCTGTCAAAGGCTCACGCTGGCAAACGCATTCAAGTCGAATTTGTCTCTGCCAACCCAACTTCAAGTTTACATGTTGGGCATGGGCGTGGAGCTGCCTTTGGCATGAGTGTTGCCAACCTATTACAAGCAGTGGGTTATGACGTTTGTCGAGAATATTATGTCAATGACGCAGGACGGCAAATGGACATTTTAGCAACCAGTACTTATTTGCGTTATCTACAGTTGGCAGGGGCAGAATTTACCTTTCCAAGTAATGGCTATCAAGGTGATTACGTCAACGACATTGCCAGAACACTACAAACCCAACATGGCGATGCCTACATTCACCCCATCAGCAAGCTGTATCACAACGTACCTGCCGATGCCGTATATACAACCGATGACAAAGGTGAAAAAACCCTCATTTCTGGTGATAAAGAAACCCATATTGATGGCTTGATTGTGAATGCCAAAACACTGCTGGGTGATGCAGGTTATCAGCTATTTTTAGACGCCGCATTGGACAGTATTTTGACAGACATCAAGCAAGATTTAAATGAATTTGGGGTGCATTATGAGCGGTGGTTTAGCGAAAAATCAGTACAAGCCGACATCAACGATGCCCTAGCCCAATTGGATGCCAAAGGCTATCTGTACCAAAAAGATGGCAACATATGGTTTAAATCTAGCGAATTTGGTGATGAAAAAGACCGTGTGGTTCTGCGTGCCAATGGTCAACCCACTTATTTTGCATCAGACATCGCTTATCATAAAAACAAGTTTGACCGTGGCTTTGATACCGTGATTAACGTTTGGGGTTCAGACCATCATGGATATATCGCTCGCATCAAGGCTGCCTTACAAGCATTGGGCATTGAGCCACATCGACTTGAAGTGATATTGGTGCAGTTTGTATCACTATGGCGGGGTGAAGAGAAAATCGCCATGTCATCTCGTTCAGGGCAGTTTGTTACCCTGCGAGAGTTGCGTGAAGAGGTAAGCAACGATGCTGCCCGCTTTTATTATGTTGCCAGAAAGCCAGAAGTGCATATGGATTTTGATTTACAACTGGCAAAATCGCAAAGCCGAGACAATGCAGTGTATTATATCCAATACGCCCATGCTCGCATTTGCCGATTATTTGACAAGCTGGCAGAACGAGGCTGGCAGTATGATGCAACGATGGCGACCACCCAGCAAACACGATTAGACAGCGACAGTGAAAGCGAGATACTCAAGTTGTTGACTGCTTATCCTAACACCATCGAACGTGCCGCTAACAACCGAGAGCCACATCTATTGACCAACTACCTTAAAGAGTTAGCCAGTGCTTTTCATGGTTGGTACAACGACAATCGCATCTTGCCCACTGACGAAAGTGAGACCGATTGGGCATTAGTACAAGCACGATTGCGACTGGCATTCGCCATCAAACAGGTACTGAGTAACGGTTTAACCCTACTTGGTCTGTCTGCACCACAGTCTATGTGATGGCTATTATTTTTTAATAAACCAAGTTAAAAATAAATTTGTGTTAAAAAAGGAAAGGGAGCGTGTCTATGCTGACAAAACACCCCAAAGGGGCAAAAAAAAAAAAAAAAAAATCCAGCGGTTTGCTCAGTTTATTTTGGATGTTTGTCGGAGCAATATTGGCAGTGATGGTGGGTGTGTTTGCTTATCTGTCGCCTTTTTTTGATTTTGCCAAGCAGAGTACCCCCACCACAGCCATTGATTATCAAGTAAAACCCAAAGTTAATATGGATACCAACAGCACCGACTATGAATTTTATGACGTGTTACCCAACCAACAGATGATAACCATTCCTGATGCGTCTGTGATTGAAGAACACAATAATAATCAGAGTGATGGCTCAGAGATGTCATTTAAGCCCGATGTGGTCGTTGAACAACAGCGTCGCCTAGAAGAAGCCGCCAAAAAACAACTGCAAGAGCAACAAGATGCCATCAATCAAAATGCCAATAATGAAGCCAATCAAGACGGTGGTTATGGCATCTCTGAACAAACCATCTTAAACCCTGAAGACAACAATTCAGCTGAGACCACCAGCCTGCCCCATATTGATGGCAACAGCATGGATAACGACAACAATCAAGCTGACATCACCAATGACGGCAAATCCAGCGCCAGCATTCAACATCACCAACCTGCCACCACTTATATCTTGCAAATTAATAGCTTTGGCAACGCAGATGAAGCCGACCGCAGACGAGCTCAAGTACTGATGGCTGGGGTAGATGCCCGAGTGGTTAAAAATGTGACGGGCAATGGACAAGAAATTTTTCAGGTCATTTCTGTGGCAATGTCCAATCGCAATGCGGTTGCTTTGGCACAGCAACGACTACAAAATAACGGGATTGATAGCATCATCGTGGAGCAAAGACGCAAATAGCCATTGGGTCAATAGCCATTTTTCTTACCATACTACTTTTCTTACCATACTACATAAATCATGCTCCATAAACCATGCCTCCACCAACCATGTCATGACATCGTAAGCATTGCATCATCAACCATTGCATCGTCATTGAAGGTTTTTCGTTAAGCACCCAATATCTTGGGAGCTTGACCATCATTTATCACCGCTTCGGTTACCTGAACCACTTTAGCATCTTGCATTGATGGCAACTCATACATGGTCTCCAGCAGGGCATTCTCAACAATGGCGGTTAGGGCTTCAGAAGTGAACTGTAATTGGGCATCTTCCATGTCAAACAGATACTGATACTGCTTAACCAAGGCATTTTTTGGCTCGGTTAAAATTTGAATCAATGCCGTCTCGTCCAATTCTTCAAGTGTGGCAATCACTGGTAAACGCCCAATCAGCTCAGGAATAAGACCAAACTTAATCAAGTCCTCAGGCTCAACTTCACGAAACAATTCACTGATGCGACTGGATTCATCTTTTGATTTCACATCAGCATTAAATCCGATGCCCGTCTCTTCGGTGCGTTGTTGAATGACCTTATCGAGTCCTGCAAACGCCCCACCCACAATGATTAAAATATTACTGGTGTCAACTTGAATCAGCTCTTGATTGGGGTGCTTACGTCCACCATGTGGGGGAATGGCAGCGACCGTCCCTTCAATCAGTTTGAGTAATGCTTGTTGCACACCTTCACCTGAGACATCTCGAGTGATGGAAACGTTTTCACCTTTTTTACTGATTTTGTCAATTTCATCCACATAGATGATGCCTTGTTCAGCTTTGGCAACGTCATAATCACAGGCTTGTAACAACTTTTGCACGATGTTTTCAACATCTTCCCCCACATAGCCTGCCTCGGTCAAGGTTGTGGCATCTGACATGGCAAAGGGTACATCTAATATGCGTGCTAATGTCTGTGCCAAAAGTGTCTTACCTGAGCCTGTTGGACCTATGAGCAAAATGTTACTTTTTGCCAATTCAACCATCGCATCGTCTGCTCCGATTTTGGCTTTTTTGCGGTCGTGTGCCAGTTGTTGGCTCACTTTCAAGCGTTTATAGTGGTTATACACCGCCACAGATAGGGCTTTTTTGGCAACATCTTGCCCAATGACATAATCGTCCAAGTGAGCTCTTAGCTCTTTTGGGGTGGGCAGTTTTTTGTTAAGCCAGCTACTGTCTGGATTTGTATCATCAATAAAATCAGTGATTTGCTGGCTGTCATCTTCTATCAAATCTGCACATAATGCCACGCATTCGTTACAGATATTGGCATCATCAGCAGCGATTAACTGTTTGACTTCATTTTTTGCTTTACCACAAAATGAACAACATGGCATGTCATCTTTTGCCATAAAAAACTTCCTTTTGTTTTTGACTTATTCTGTTTTTATGAATGTTGTGTTTGGTTTAGGCTTTATTTGGCTTATCTATTTAACTTAGTTGGTTAACGTTGTTTAACGTTGGTTAATGTTAGTTATTTAACGTTGGTTATTTAACTTAATCATTGCCAAAATGGGCTTGGGTATCACCAAAACCAAAGTATGTCATCATGCTTATTTAATCGTTGGGCGACGCTCAAGCACTTGGTCAACCAAGCCATAATCTTTAGCAGCCTCAGCACTCATAAAGTTATCACGGTCGGTGTCTTTTTCCAGACGCTCCACAGGCTGACCTGTATGTTCAGCAAGCAGGCGGTTGAGCTTGGCTTTTAGCTCAATGATTTCACGAGCGTGAATTTCGATGTCTGATGCCTGACCACGAAACCCACCCAATGGTTGATGTATCATCACTCGAGAGTTAGCAAGGGCATAGCGTTTGCCTTTTGCACCTGCTGACAACAAAAATGACCCCATCGATGCCGCTTGCCCTAAGCAGATGGTCGAGACATCAGGCTTGATAAAATTCATGGTATCATAAATTGCCATGCCAGCGGTAACCACGCCACCAGGTGAGTTGATGTACAGATGCACATCTTTGTCTGGATTATCCGCCTCCAAAAATAACAGCTGAGCGACTATCAGATTTGCCATGTTGTCTTCAACTTGACCTGTCAAAAAAATGACTCGCTCACGCAGTAGGCGAGAAAAAATGTCAAACGAACGCTCACCACGAGAAGACTGCTCGACGACCATAGGAACTAATGCGTTTTGTGGTGCGACAGTTTGTGATTGGTCGCTTTGTAATCGGTTACATTGAAACTGCTCAAATTGTAACTGGTCAAAATGCGGATTTTGATGAATTCTGTCTTGCATCAACTGGGTGTCAATCATTGTTCTATGTCCTTACTTTATGTCCTTGGGTGTTTATTCCTGAGTGCTTAACCAATCAATATTTAATTAAGCACTCAGTGGCATTTATTAAACCATCAGTTTGATGTGATACGCTGATGTAAATAGGGTGATAATCAAGTATTTTCAAGCGTTGCTGATTCCATGGGCAAAAAAAGCCCAGCGATGGCATGGGCTTTTTTGTTGTTTATCAACTAATGTATCAACCAATGCTTATCAACCAATCACATCATGCCTTGTTGTTGGCTGGCAATCAGCTCTTGATAGCCAACCTCTTTATCGGTTACTTTGCCTTGTGATAAGACATAATCAACCACTTGGTCTTCTAGCACCACTGATTCAATGTTGGCACGTTGTTGCTCATCATTGGTAAAGTAGTCGATCACTTCTTGTGGGTCTTCATAGTTCTCTGCTGATTCTTTAATAAATTCTTCGACTCGCTCTTGGTCTACTTTAAGCTCTTGGCTGTTAATCAAGCGTGATACAATCACCCCCAATCTGGCACTCCGCAAAGCTTGATCTTCAAACAACTCGTTAGGTAGCATATCACCACTAAAGTTATTGGGGTTAGCACCGAACTGCTGAGAAAAACGCTGAATCATCATGTTACGCTGACGATTAATCTCTTGCTCTAGCATGGCTTTAGGAATGTCAAATTCATTTTTTTCTAACAGGGCATCAAAGACTGCCTGCTTAACTTGATTGCGTGATGCGTTTTTGATTTCACGCTCCATGTTTTTGCGTACGTCAGTTTTCAGTTTATCCAGACCACCTTCTTTTACGCCAAAGACTTCAAAAAATTCGTCGTCTAGCTCAGGCAATTTGGCTTGTTTCACTGATTTTACTGCCACTTTAAATTGGGCATCTTTACCAGCTAAGTTCTCAGCTTGATAATCTTCTGGGAATGTCACCTCAATGACCTTCTCTTCACCTGCTTGCATGCCAACCATTTGCTCTTCAAACCCTGGGATAAAGCGGTTACTACCAATCACAAGATCAAAGTTTTGAGCTGTTCCACCGTCAAAAGTCTCACCATTAATTGAGCCTTCAAAATCAAAAGTCGCTTGGTCGCCTTGAGCAAGCTTGTCATCTTTTTCAACAAACTCTTGACGTTGTTGACGCAAACTTTCAATCATGGTATCCACATCATCATCACTGATGCTGGCAATGTGTCGCTCAACGTCCACATCAGACAGACCTTGCACTTCAATCTCTGGGAAAATATCCACCGTGGCTTGATACACCAAAAAGTCATCTTCTAACTTGACTTCATCAATGTTGGGCATATCCACTGCCATGATGTCTTGCTGACGAATGGCATCAAACACAGTATCACGTATCTCATCATTGATGACTTCTTGTTGGATACCTGCTCCATATTGTGAGCGAATGTGCGACACAGGCACTTTGCCTTTACGAAAGCCATCAATCCGAGCAGTTTTGGCAGTCTGGCGAATGCGAGACTCGACCTTTTTTTGAATGTTGCTAACAGGAACTTTCACTATCAATTGAACTTGCTGTTCAGAAAGCTTATTCGATGTAACCTGTAAATCGTTTGCCATAAAATTACCTTTTTTTAATACTTAAAAATAACCGTCAATACTTAAAACTGACTGTCTCAATATGCAAATATAAACATGCAAATAAAAAATGAAATTTTTATAAAGTGATAAGATGATAAAGTGATGTAGTATACTTTATAAGTCAATAAAAGTGCAAATTTGTTGCAACAGATTATGACAGGCCTGCCCACGGTGACTTAGGCGGTTTTTGCTTGCTTGGTCTAATTGTGCCGCTGACATGCCTTGCTGTGGCAACCAAAACACAGGGTCATAGCCAAACCCCTTATCACCCATGGGTCTATTGGTTATCTGCCCATGCCAAAAACCTTGAGCAATCAAAGGCAAGGGGTCATCAGCATATCTGACCATGACCAACACGCACACAAACATGGCAGTTATCGGTGAGTTGTGGTCATTGGTTACACGTTGCTCTGTAAAATCTGCATTTGTCAAACTCGGTCGATATGGCGACAATTCTGCCAATAGTTTGGTGATGTTGGCGGTGTCTTGGTCAATATTCTGACCGATACCCAGCCTTTCTCGGTCACTTTGGCTGGCATAACGTGCTGAATAAATGCCAGGCTTACCACCCAACACAGGCACACTCAAACCTGAATCATCAGCAATGGCAGGCAACCCACTCATATCACTGGCATGACGTGCTTTTATCAGTGCATTTTCAATATAGCTAAGACCGTCTTCTATCGCTTCTGTTACGCCAAGCTGTGCTTGTGGTACAAGACTGACGGACAGTTGTTTTTGGTTAAATAACTGTTGCAACTCTTGGAGTTTGCCTGCGTTATTGCTTGCTAAAACCCAGTCATTTGCTAACGTCCATTTTTTCATTTTAACTCTCTTAATTTTTCTTATAAGCCAAATTTGATAAACGCCACCCCCAACACCCCACAACAGTGCCAAAATAAAACAACGTTGAAATAAATTAGCCACTCAATATTTGGCTAGATTTTAACCGTTTGTGAATGAAAGGCGGCTAAAGTATTGCGATGTCCAACACTGACCATCAGCGAATTGGGCAGTTTTTTGTTAATCAGTTGATACAGATGGGCTTCGGTTGGCTCATCTAAAGCCGATGTTGCTTCGTCTAATAATATCACCTTTGGCTTGGCCAACAAAATTCTGACAAATGCGATGCGTTGCAATTCACCCGATGATAAGCGTTGTAGCCAATCGTCGTATACATGCAATTTATCTTGCAAATAATCCAAACAGCACAGCCGCAATGTTTTATGCAATTCATCATCACTGATGTTTGGGCTGACGTTTGGACTGATGTTTTGATGCGTTTGAGAAGTCGGGTAACAAATCGCCGTCTTAAGCGTGCCTTGTGGCAAATACGGGCGTTGTGGCACAAACATCAGCTCTGGCTTATCAGGTATTTGTACCACCCCTGAGCTTTTAAAATGCCACAAACCTGCCAATAGGCGTAATAAAGATGTTTTGCCGCAGCCACTTGCTCCTTGAATCAGCAGCCTATCGCCTTGTTGTAATTGTAGATTGACAGATTGTACCAGTGGTCTTCCATTGGCCAAAAACAAAGAAATATTTTGTAAAATCAAGCCGTTGTCAATTGTTATGCGTTTGGCTTGGTCAGATGTTGTGTTTGATGCTGAATCCTTTTTAAGGCTTACAAAAAATCCATTTAAACGCTCAAGCCTTGCCTGATAAGCGGTAAATTCTTCATAAAAATTGCGAAAAAATGACAATGCACGTTGCAAACGGTTAAATGCTTGCACTGTTTGGTGCATGTCTCCGATGGTTACTTGACCTGCAAAAAAACGAGGGGCTTGTAGCATCAGCGGCAATAACTGCACGCCTTGGGTCAAACCATTATTAAAGACATTAAGCCCCAGCGAGCGATATAAAATTTTCCAGCGGTTTTTAATAATTTGTTGAAATCTTTGTTGCAAACTCATCATTTCTGATGCTTCGCCGTCATAAAATGCGATGCTTTCGGCATTTTCTCTGACACGAATCAGCGAATACCGATAATTGCCATTAAAACGTTCATCTTCAAAGTTGAGCCGAATCAATGGCTTGCCAATCCACATCGCACCAAAGGTTGCCAACACCGCAAAAATAAAAACGAAAAAAACCATGCCCCTAGGGATGGTCATGCCCAATAGATACAAAGTACCTGACAATCCCCAAAGCACAATGGTAAATTCAATTGCCGAAACCACAGAATTTATCATGCCACGGATAAAATCGGTCGTGCTATTGATAAAATCTTGAGCATCTTGTTGAATCCGCTGGTCAATATTATCAGGGCGGTGCTGGCTTATTTGCAAGTGGTAATAGTGCTTATCAGACAACCAACGCTCCAAAAGTTGCTGGTTTAGTCTCTCAAGCCAACGTATTTTAAATACTTCTTCAAGCCATTGGTCAATGGCGCCATTGATGATTCTGACAACCAATAACATGGCGTTTAGCCCCGCAAAAAACCAAAATGCGGCGAGCTGTTTTTTTTCTAAGGAGCTATACAAGCCATTATAAAAAAATGTATTTAAAACACTGAATCGCACTTCTAACAACAATAATAACAACATCGCTGCCAATACCAACAAAATTTTCTTGCGGTTTTGTTGGGTCAAACAAGGCGTGACCACCTGATGAAATTGCTTACCAAAGCGGGTATTTTTAAGACAAATGACCAATAAAACGCAAGCAATCACCACACCGACAAAACTTTGAAGCAGCCACAAAGGTGTACCATAAAGCTCTACTTGCCATTTTTCCATCGGTGACCATCACTCGTTATGAACTTTTAAAACTTGTAAGTAAGTTTTAAACGATAAGTGCGTGGGCTGCCATAAGTCACCATAGAAGCGTTGGGTGATGTCCCTGAATAATACTCTTTATCAAATACGTTTTGGATGCTTAAACCTGCTTGCCATTTGGTTGTGTTATATCCTGTTTCTAAATCTAACAAATGATAGCTGGGCAGTCGCACTTTGGCGGCACCACGCTCGGCAAAATGCTCGTCTTCGTACCGATAAGTTGCACCAAATTGCCAGCCTTGTTGATTAGGATTCATATGGTACTGCATGCCCAATGTGTAGGCATTTTTTGGAACATGATTGATGCGTTGTCCTGGATAATAATTTGAGCCGTTTAATGCGTTGACAATCTTGGCAGTCGGAATGTAACTATAACTTGCCAACACATTCCATTGGTCGTTTAACACCGCTTTAATTTCAGCTTCATAGCCTTTGGTGCGTTGCTCGCCCACTGCGATGCCATAGCTTTTTTTGGTTGTTTCATTATTAAAAGTTTCGCTCACATTTTTGCGTATTAAATCATAATAACTCAAACTGCCTTGCAATCGCTTATCAAGGCTTTGCAATTTCACCCCAAATTCAAGTTGTTTGCCTTTTTCAGGCTCAAGCAATTCTCCGTTTTCGCCTGTGTTGGTCGTCGGTAAAAATGACGTTGCATAACTGACATACGGAGCCAATAAACCATGCCATTGATACATGACAGAAGCATTGGCAGTAAATTCATTGTCCGCATTTTTACTGATTTTCCCTATTTTTTTATCTTGACTTTTTACTTGCGACCAATCATAGCGACCACCTAGGTTAATTCCCCAACTGTCTTCAGGCGAAAACCCAGGAAACCACATGCTGTCTTTGGCGTATAATCCTAAATAGTTGGTATGATTCAGCTCATAACGGCTGTTTGCTCGTGGACTGCCAATGATGTTTCCTGAGTCATAATCAGGGTTTGACAAATCAATTTTGCTGTAGTTATAAATCACGTTGTCATAATCACTGCGTTCATAAAATCCATCAAGCCCAATCAACACATTGTGCGTCATATTGCCATTTTTAAACAAGCGATTTAGCTGAGTGTCTAATGAAAAAATGGTGTCTTTTTTGAGCTGATCAAATAACCGACGATTCATGACAGAATTTTGCATGGGTTTGATGCCATTAGAAACAACCGCTTGACCATCTGCTTCACGCTTGGTAAATGCAAAATTTTGTTTTAAACGCCAATCATCGCTCACATTATAAGCCAATTGATAACCCAATCTCATACTTTCATCATTCAAATAACGATTTGGGTCACCAAAAAAGACGTGGCTTTTATATTTTTTATAAGTGTCATCTTGTACAGGTAGTCCTTGCTGACGCACATATTCACGCCCTTGATAACTGCCCAATAGGGTCAAATCCAGTTTATCATTGGGTTTAAACCGATAGGATGGCGCAAGATAAACATTTTTAAAATACACATAATCGGTTGGGTCATCTGAATACGCAACTCGCCCATTGACACGAAACGCTCCGTTTTCGTTGTTTTTGGTGTTGCTTTTGGCATTGCCATTATTGTCGTTGGCATTATTGTCGTTGGCATAGTTAACATCAAACGCCCCTTGCAACAAGCCATAATTTCCTGCTAAAACGCTGACTTCTTGAAAGCTGTTTGCTTTTGGTTTTTTGGTGGTCAAATTCACAACCCCAGATGGCATCAATGGACCAAAACCCACAGAATCAATCCCTTTAATGACTTCCACAGATTCAAGCCCTGACACATCAAAGCTGTTTAAAAATCTTGAGGAAGCCGTACTACGCATGCCATCAATCATCACTTGCGAATTTGCCAATTGTCCACGAATGATAAAATCATCCCAACCACGCCTGCCATATTGTCCTGTGGTCACGCCTGATACGCCTCTTAAGGCTTCTGAGAGCGTTGTTGCTTGCTTCTGCTCCAACTGCTCTTTGGTGATAACCGACACTGATTTTGCGGTATCAAACAAAGTTTCATTAGACTTTAACAAGGCGGTTGCTTTCACGCCCACATAGTCCACTTCTGCGTCCGTCTTGTGAGCATCAATCGTCAGCGTATCCAAAGTTACCGAAGGCATGCTTGTCGAGAGATTATTTGTCGATGGCTTGGAGACGTCAGTATTCACATCACCGTCAGTCAACGATGGATTGGCTGGCAGTGCATTGGCTGACAGCGGCGAAGTGATCAGCATTAAGCCTGCCACACAAAGATATAAATAGCCAGGTTTCATCATAAAAACATCCTAAAAATCAAAAAAGACAAACCTCATTTATGGCCATTATTCATATGTATGGCCACTATATGGTCATCAGCATGGTCATCAGCCACTTTTGTTTGGTATAACCAAATGAGAATGATTAGCATTATAACTCATCCAATAATGAGAAATCATCTTTTTTTATCAAAAATCACAAAATCTTTGGTAGCGAGTATGCCAAATAATAATCATTATTAACATTAACAATCGGTAATTGTTATTACCTACTGCCCTTGTTAGACTTATCAATGTGTTTTATTTTAGGTTGTTTATTTTGCTTATTTTGCTTATTTTACTTAGCTTAGCAATCACCACAATCACCATCAAAACTCATTTATTTTGATAACTCATTTTGATAATAAAGGATTTTTATGTCACACATCACCTTACCAAACTTACCTTATGCCAAAGATGCACTTGAGCCACACATCAGTGCTGAAACTTTAGAGTTTCACCATGACAAACATCACAATGCCTATGTCAGCAAATTAAACGACATGTTACCCGGCTCGGGGTTAGAAGGCAAAACCTTAGCAGAAATCATTGAAGCCACTGCCAAAGATGATGGCAAGCAAGGCATGTTTAACCAAGCGGCTCAAGTTTGGAATCACACTTTTTATTGGAACTGCATGACCCCAAATGGGGGTGGTGAGGCCACTGGTGAGCTAAAAAGTAAAATCGAAGAAGATTTTGGTAGTTATGATAAATTCCGTGAAGAGTTTAAAAATGCTGCCACGTCTCAATTTGGGTCAGGTTGGGCATGGTTGGTTGCTGATGGTGTTGGTGGCAAATTGTCCATCATGAAGACCGCCAATGCTGATACGCCTTTGGCACATGGCAAGATTGCTGTGTTGACTTGCGATGTGTGGGAACACGCCTACTATATTGATTATCGCAATCGTCGTCCTGATTATGTTGATGCTTTCTTAGATAAGCTGGTTAATTGGGATTATGCCAATGCCAAATATCAAGGTCAAGATGCTGGCGTTGAAGAGTAATCGTTAACTGTCAGTCCATACTATCTCAGTATGGCTCACTTTAGAACGCTCAAGCCTTTTGCTTTGGGCGTTTTTTATGTTTGCCAGTTGCTCATCGTCAAAAACTGGTATCTGAAAGCCACATATGGTTATAATGTTATGGTAACGTGTTTTTTATCGTGGTTATCATGGTAACGACTGATTTGAAATTTTTAAGACACGATATTTATTTTAAGATTTGTTTTGTCAAGTAGAGAATAGAAAACCATCATGAGCCAATTTTTACCCATTGAAGAGCAACTTACTCATATTCGCCGTGGTACACACGAAATTTTCTCTGAAGAAGATTTGATTAGCAAATTAAAACAAAACCGCCCCTTACGCATTAAGGCAGGTTTTGACCCCACTGCTCCTGATTTGCATTTAGGGCATACAGTATTGATAAATAAGCTGAAGCATTTTCAAGACTTGGGGCATGAGGTGCTGTTTTTGATTGGCGATTATACCGCCAAAATTGGTGACCCATCAGGCAAAAATGCCACTCGTCCGCCATTGAGCGATGAGCAGATAGCTGATAATGCTAAGACTTATGCCAAGCAAGTGTTTAAGATTTTAGATAAAGACAAAACCAAAATCGTCTTTAATTCAGAGTGGTTTGGCAACATGAGCGCTGGTGATATGATTGCCCTTGCCAGTCAGCTGACCGTATCTCGTATGCTTGCGCGTGATGACTTTAGCAAACGCTATGAATCGCAGACCCCCCTCTCTATTCATGAGTTTTTGTATCCATTGGTACAAGGTTATGACTCCATTGCCATGGAGGCAGATGTCGAGCTGGGCGGAACTGACCAAACCTTTAATTTATTGATGGGCAGAACGCTACAAGGTCGCTATGGTAAAGAGCCACAAGTGTGTATCACCGTACCAATCTTAGAAGGGTTGGATGGTGTGAATAAAATGAGCAAGTCATTGGGCAATTATGTTGCCATTGATGATGCTCCAGGGACAATGTATCAAAAAATCTTATCCATGCCAGATGAGCTGATTGCACGTTATTTTGAGTTTTTAAGCTTTAAGCCAATGAGTGAGGTCAATGCCTTGCTTGATGATATGAAAAATGGGCGTAACCCCCAAGAAATCAAACGTATCTTAGCCCAAGAGCTCATTGAGCGTTTTCATGATAAAGATGCTGCTGATAATGCCCATAAATCAGCAGGCAACCGCTTGGCAGACGGTGAGTTGCCTATGGATTTGCCAGAGATAAGCTTATCTTTAAATGGTCAAGATAAATTATTCATCACCCAAGTCTTAAACCAAGCGGGTCTTGCTAAAAACTCTGCTCAGGCTAAGGACATGCTCTCTCGTAGGGCGGTTAAAGTGGACGGTCAAGTGGTCGATGGCAGTTTTGCCTTAGAACAAGGGCAAACCGTGGTGATTCAAGCAGGTAAAAAAGCGTATGCCAAAATCAACATCAATGAATAAAAAATGAATAAAAACAAGGTGAATCAAAAGCCAAGAATGTGTGGGCAACGTGGCTTTTTTACAAAAAAGCTGATTGCTTCGCTTAGGTTTGCTAAAATGGCGTTTGTTTTTCATCATTGGCTAAAGTGATACGATTATGACCCATTTTGCTACACAGACCGCAAGCATTAAGCAAGACCGCATCTTAATTTTAGATTTTGGCTCACAATATAGCCAGCTGATTGCCCGTCGGGTGCGTGAGGCTGGGGTATTTTGTGAGATGTATCCGTTTGACATCCCTGATGAGCGTATCAGAGACTTTGGGGCAAAAGGGGTGATTTTGTCAGGTGGTCCTGAGAGTGTTCATGCTAAGGGCAGCCCAAAGATTGCTGATGCGGTGTTTGAGTTGGGTGTTCCTGTGTTGGGCATTTGTTATGGCATGCAGGCAATGGCAGACCACTTTGGTGGTCAAGTCCATGCCAGTGATGTGCGTGAGTTTGGGGCGGCACAGATACAGGTAACAACAGAGTGTCAGCTATTACAGGGTATTGAGGATTCATCTCAGACCCTAAATGTGTGGATGAGTCATGGTGATAAGGTGATAACAGCACCCAATGGCTTTGTGGTGGTGGCAAGCACACCAAGCTGTCCGATTGCGGTGATGGCAGATGATGGTCGTCAATATTATGGTTTGCAATTTCACCCTGAGGTAACGCATACCTTACAAGGTGAGGCGATTTTGTCCCGTTTTGTGCATGGCATTTGTGGTTGTGGCAATGAGTGGACGCCTGATAACATCATTGACATGCGTGTGGCACAACTCAAAGAGCAAATTGGGAACAAAGAGGTGTTACTTGGCTTGTCGGGTGGGGTAGACAGTTCAGTGGTGGCAGCACTGCTTCATAAGGCGATTGGTGATAAGCTCACTTGTGTGTTTGTCGATAATGGACTGTTGCGTCTGCATGAAGGCGACCAAGTGATGCAGATATTTGCTGAGAATATGGGGGTTAAGGTTATCCGTGTAGATGCTGAAGAGCAATTTTTATCAGCGTTGGCGGGGAAAATTGACCCTGAAGATAAACGCAAAGTGATTGGTAAGACCTTTATTGATGTGTTCGCTGATACCGCACGCAAGCTATCTAAAGATAGTGGTGTGGGTATTGAATTTTTGGCTCAAGGGACGATTTATCCTGATGTCATTGAGTCAGCAAAGTCGCACCAAGATAAGGCTCATGTGATTAAAAGTCATCACAACGTCGGCGGTCTACCAGAAGATTTACAGTTTAAGTTGGTTGAACCGCTCAGAGATTTGTTTAAAGACGAGGTGCGTAAGCTGGGCATTACGTTAGGTTTGCCACATAAGATGATTTATCGCCACCCCTTCCCTGGCCCTGGTTTGGGGGTGCGGATTTTGGGTGAAGTCAAAAAGCAGTATGCTGACATTCTGCGAAAAGCCGATGCCATTTTTATGCAGGAGTTGGAACGCTTTGATTGGTATGATAAGACCTCCCAAGCCTTTGCGGTGTTTATGCCTGTCAAATCCGTGGGTGTGGTCGGTGATGGTCGCCGTTATGCGTGGGTGATTGCCTTAAGGGCTGTTGAGACAGTGGACTTTATGACTGCTCGTTTTGCCCATTTACCGTATGAACTGATTGAAACGGTGTCTAATCGCATCATGAACGAAATTAAAGACGTGTCTCGTGTGACTTATGATGTGTCAAGTAAACCACCTGCCACCATTGAATGGGAATAGGAATTGGCTCACCTGCCAAATTTAGGTAAATTTAGCCAAATATGACACAATCAATCATATGATTTCGCAAATCTAATTTAGCAAACCTAATTTAGCAAACACTGCCTTCATTTGTCTGCTTAAAGAGACCCTGCCATGACCGCACAAGCCACAGACTTACCCCCATTAAATTCACAGTCCCCATTAAACTTGCAAACAACTTACCAAAGTGATGTCATCATCATCGGAGCTGGCATTGCAGGTTTGGTGTGTGCCTTAGAAATCATGGATAACGATGTTAAAAATGGCACAAATCATAACATCTTAATGTTAGATAGAGATGTGCAAGCCCATTTTGGAGGGTTGGCACGTTGGAGCTTTGGGGGAATTTTGCTTGTTGGCACACCTGAACAGAAGCGAGCCAAAGTTAAGGACAGTCCTGCCATCGCCCTAAAAGATTGGTACAGCTTTGGTGAATTTGGACAAAATCCCAAAAAAGAGCGTTGGGCGTGGGCATGGGCAGAGCGTTATGTCTATGATTCTAAAACGTGGATTTATGATTGGCTAAAACAACGTGGAGTCAGTTTTTTACCGATGCCATTATGGGTGGAGCGTGGCAATCATGGTGGTGGTACGGTGGTTAAAAAGGCTGGTGGCAACTCTGTGCCACGCTGGCATGTGGTTTGGGGAACAGGGCTTGGATTGGTCAATCAGCTGATTAAAACCTTTGAACAACATGCCAAGCGTGGCAATGTGCAACTGGCGTTTGAGCATCATGTTACCGATATGATGAGTAACAAAACTGGCGTTATCGGATGTCAAGGTCATGATGCCAACCAGCATGCTTTTGTTGCACATTCTAAAATTACCGTCATCACGTCAGGGGGCATTAATGGCAACATCGAGATGGTCAAAAAACACTGGCATAAAGATTGGGGCAATCCACCAAAAACCATTTTAAATGGGGCTCACTGGTATGCTGATGGCACGCTACATAAAGTCGCCAAAGGCTTGGGGGCTAACATCACCTTTTTGGACCGCCAATGGAACTATGCCGCTGGCGTGCACCACTGGAAGCCATTGATGCCCAATCATGGGCTATCGCTTGTGCCTGCTCGCTCTGCTTTGTGGCTTGACCCAGATGGCAATCGCATCATTGGCGACATTCCTTTAATCACAGGTTTTGATACTCGTGATTTGGTCACGCAAGTGTGCAAACACCCTGATGGCTACTCTTGGCAAATTCTTAATTACAAAATTGCCAAAAAAGAATTTGCCATCTCAGGCTCAGAGTTCAATCCTGCCATTCGTGATGGCAGTAAATTTAAACTGTTAAAAGACATTTTGTGTGGTAATAAGGTCTTGGTCAATGAAGCCATCGAAAACTGTCAAGACATCGTCATTGCTGACAGCTTGCCAGAGTTGGTCAACAAAATGAATGCCTTGGCAGGCAATGACAAGGTTAAACTAGAAAACGTACAAAAAGTCATCACAGCCTACGACGCTCAAATTGACTTAGGTGAGGGCAACTTCACCGATGAACAGCTCAAACGCATTGCTTTGGTACGACAATGGCGAGGTGATAAGATGCGTACTTGCAAATTCCAAAAGATTGACGACCCCAATGCCACCCCTTACATTGCCATTCGAGAGTTTATCGTCAGTCGCAAAAGCTTAGGTGGCATACAAACTGATTTGAGTGGTCGAGTACTGACCCCCAAAGGCTTACCCATCAAAGGACTGTATGCAGCAGGAGAAGCAACTGGTTTTGGTGGTGGTGGCATGAATGGCTTACGAGGGTTAGAAGGCACGTTTTTGGGTGGTTGTATTTATAGCGGTCGCCGAGCTGGGCTTGCCATCAGCACCGCAAAATAATGAATCGCCAAATCATTGATGACCAAACAAGCACTCACAATAAAGCAAACGATAAAAAGGAAAAAAAAAAAAAAAAAACGGCCGCTGAGCTTACTGTCTATGCCTTAGAACAGCTGGGCATCACCCATACCTTTGGTATCCCTGGGGTGCATAACACCGAACTGTACGATGCCTTAAGCCAATCCAAACACATTAAACCCATACTGGTTACCAATGAACAAGGGGGCAGTTTTATCGCTGACGGCATGAGCCGAGTGGCAACCCATAGCCAACATTTTGCCAAACACAAAGTTGGCAATATTGGCACACTTGTCATCGTTCCAGCCGCTGGTTTGACCCATGCTGCCAGTGGCATCGGTGAAGCGTATTTAGATGGCATTCCCATGCTGGTGCTGACAGGAGGTATTCGTAGAGACACCGATTACCAATACAAACTGCACGACATTGACCAACTAGAAGTGGCTAGAGGCTTTACTAAAGCAGGATTTCGCATTAACAACATGGACGATGTGATCACAACTTTATATCAAGCCTATGACATTGCCACCAGTGGGGTGCCAGGTCCTGTTTTGGTAGAAATTCCTGTGGATTTACAATTATTTCCACAAACTGTTACTTCCTTAATGACATGGCACGCCTATCAGCAGCAACAAAACCTGCAACAGAACCCACTTTCTCAAAAAACACAAAACAATCTACAACTGGCGGCAGAAACACTGAACAACGCCAAGCAGGTGGGCTTATTTGTCGGTTATGGGGCAAGAATGGTCAAAAAAGAACTCATTGCCATCAGTGAGCTGTTGAATTCCCCTGTTACCACCACCTTACAAGGATTATCCAGTTTTCCGCACGAACATCCGTTACATGCAGGGTTTGGTTTTAGCCCATCGGCTGTCCCCAGTGGCAAAAACGCCATTGCCCATTGTGATGTCTTACTGGTCATCGGTGCCAGATTTGCTGAAATACCCACAGGCAGTTTTGGCTTAGATGACTGCTTACCCCAGACGTTGGTGCATTTTGATATCGACCCTACTGTCATTGGTGCAAACTATCCCACACAAGTGGGTGTGGTCGGTGATGTCATTCACACCGTACCGTTATTATTAAAAAACTTAAAACAACAAAAAGCCCAGCTGAATGTCAAGTCGCCCAGCATTTACAAAAACGCCAAAAGCCCCACAACAATCCAAGCCCAAATCGCCAAAGACAAACGAGCGTATCGCAAAGCTTGGTACAAAGCTGACAACCGCCATAAAGTCAACCCCATTCGTTTTTTTGACGCATTGCGACACATCATGCCTGCTGACAGCATAACCGTGCTGGACGATGGCAATCATACCTTTTTGGCGGCAGAGTTGTATCCTGTATATCAAGATGGCTTACTGATTAGCCCAACCGACTACAACGCCATGGGCTATGCCGTGCCTGCTGCCATTGGGGCAAAACTGGCAAATCCTGAGCGTGATGTGGTGGCGGTGGTGGGCGATGGTTGTTTCACCATGACTTGTATGGAAATTTTGACCACCAAAGCCAACAGATTGGGTATTTTATATTGTGTGTTTAGCGATGGTGAACTGTCGCAGATTGCTCAAGCCCAACAGCTTCCCTATCAACAAAAAACCTGCACCATCTTGCCCAATGTTGATTTAAAAGGTGTGGCAATGGCAACAGGAGCGACGCATATCGCCATCAAACGTAACAAGGACTTGGTAAAATTACTCAAAAAAGCCCACGCCTTAAGCAAAAAGGGTGAGCCTGTCATTGTGGACATCAACATCGACTACAGCAAACAAACCGCTTTCACAAAAGGCACAAGCCAAACCACCTTTAAGGGCTTTTCTACCAAAGACAAATTAAGATTCATCAAACGCATCATGCGTAGAAAACTGCCATTTTGAATGGGACTGATGCCCAGTTAAAACTGAATGACTGATTAAAACGGTTGATTAAAACCGAATAATTTAAGATGTCATCACTCTTTGGGTGGCCAAGGTCGCTTGGCTTCTGCTTCTATCCATGTCTTGACATAGCCTGTGGGTGGCATGTCAATATCCCCCAAACCCATGGCATCAAACACAGTTTTGGTTGGAATGACTCGCCCTTTTTTGGTCACACCCGTTCTTAAAAGTGCCGATGAAGTGGGCGTGTCTTTTACCCACATGGTCTGCTCGATATAAATCCATTTGTCATCGAATGCCGACACTTTGGTGGTGATGGTCACTGGCTCAAACACAAACACCCGCTTGCGATACTGTACGCTACTGCCTGCCACCACCAAACCCCAACGCTTGGTTAACAGCCTTTTTCCCAGCCCTGTACGGATAGCAAAATCGGTGCGTCCCAAATCAAACAAGGTGATGATGCGACCATTGTTCATCTCAAAAAAATTATCCATATCGGTCGGACTACTGGTAAACTCAATCCGTCCTGTGTCAGTGATGGATAAACTGGTGCCACCCTTGGTGTCCTTAACAGCATCAAAAATGGTTTTACCCAGTCGAATAATCGGATACATACATTCGTCCTTAGAACATTCATTCTTACAAAAAGATAACAGCCTAGCATGTTTATATCATCAATAAGCTTGACCTCCTCCCCTTACTAAAGCAAGGGGATTCCCAATATCGCTACTGGGTGTTTCCTAATTCAACGAGATTGGCTTATGCAGACTAACTACACAAGACTGACATTCTCTCCAAAGGCAAGCCCCGCAAGCCCTGCGGTTAATATGTTTTTGGCAGCATTGACATCACGGTCATGGGTAGTCTTGCATTCAGGGCAATCCCAATGGCGAGTATCAAGGCTTAAAAAAGGCAAAGTGTATCCACAATGACAGCAGCGTTTAGAGCTTGGGAAAAACTGGTCTATTTTGACTAAGCTTCTACCTGCCCAATCAGCTTTGTATTCTAATTGTTGGATAAGCCTACCCCAACTTGCGTCCATAATATGCTTGGCAAGCTTGGGATTTTTAATCATGTTTTTTACACGCAGCGTTTCAACACAAATCACTTGGTTATCGTTGACTAATTTGCGAGATAACTTATGCAAGTTATCTAATCGACAATCTAAGATTTTGGCATGAATACGAGCTACTTTCATTCTTGCTTTGGCGCGATTAGCCGAACCGAGTTTTTTGCGACTCAAGGCTTTTTGAGCCTTAGCAAGTTTGGTAGCGTATTTGGCTGTTAGGCGAGGATTGTCAATTTTAAGACCACTGTTGGTAACAAACATATGTTTAATGCCAACATCAATACCAATGGCGGTATCAGATTTTGGCAAAGTTTGATTATCAAATTCACACAGGTACGATACAAAATATCGTCCTGCACAGTCTTTGGTGATTGTGATGGTACTTGGCTTGCTTGGCAGCTGCCTAGACCAACGAACATTAAGCGGTTGTTTGCTTTTGGCAATAAAAAGCTGACCGTCTGTGTATTTAAAAGCACTTTTGGTAAATTCAGCCGATTGCTTGTGAGTTTTCTTTTTGAATGTTGGGTATTTAGTACGACCCTCAAAGAAGTTTTTAAAGGCGGTTTGTTGGTGTCTAAGTACTTGCTGGGTGGGAACACACGAAACATCATTCAAAAAAGCAAATTGAGGTTGTTTTTTAAGCCAAGTCAATCTGGCATTGGCTTGAATATAGCCAATTTTAGTTTTGCTTTGGTAGTATTCATCAGTACGCCAACGCAAAATCGTGTTATAGACAAACCGCACACAGCCAAAGGTTTGAGCAAGCAGTTTGGCTTGTTCATCAGTTGGGTAAAAGCGAAATTTGTAGGCACGATGTTTCATAGCTCACATTTTATCATTAAAAATGTGAAATATCAATTTAACAACACAGCGTTTCCTCCATGCCCTAA
>ERZ1023302.16-NODE-16-length-27015-cov-5.120846_pt1 | contig 27015 bp, 20 predicted proteins | sample MGYA00380473_ERZ1023302 | MGnify/ENA primary metagenome ERZ1023302 (study PRJEB33173, sample SAMEA4830380) | metagenome | study: EMG produced TPA metagenomics assembly of the PRJEB25223 data set... | reverse complement strand
CGAGCGGTGTTCATGAAAGTGAACATGGCCTTTAGTCCTTTGTGAGGCTCACCAATCAAAAAACCGATGGCGTTATCAAAGTTCAACACACAAGTGGCAGATGAGCTAATGCCCATTTTATGTTCGATTGAGCCACAAGTAACGCCGTTACGCTCACCAATCTCACCGTTTTCATCTGGCAAAAACTTTGGCACAATAAACAATGAGATGCCTTTGGTGCCTTCAGGGGCATTGGGCAAGCGTGCCAATACGATGTGAATGATGTTCTCGGTCAGGTCATGCTCACCACTGGAGATGAAGATTTTAGTGCCATTGAGTGTGTATGAGCCGTCTTTGTTGGGGTCAGCTTTGGTTTTGACTTGTCCCAAATCTGTGCCACACTGTGGCTCAGTCAAGCACATGGTGCCAGCCCAAGTGCCATCAACCAGTTTGGGCAGATACACGTCTTTTTGTTCTTGAGTGCCATATTGCATGATGGTGTTGATACAGCCTGTGGACAGCCCAGGATACATTGCCCAAGGCCAGTTGGCAGTACCCATCATTTCAGACTTGATTAAGTTTAATGACATGGGTAGGTTCATACCACCGTATTCTTCAGGATAAGACAGCCCTTGCCAGCCACCTTCAACAAACTGATCATATGCTTCTTTAAAACCTTTTGGTGTGGTTACCTCACCTTCTTTAAAATGACAGCCTTCTTCATCAGCAGGCTGATAAAGAGGGGACAGCACGGTCTCGGTGAAGTCTGCCAAGCCCTGTAAAATCATATCCACAGTTTCGGGGTCAGCATTATCGCCATTTCTTAAAGTCTTAAAGTGTGAGGGATAATCAAACACATCATTTAGCAAAAATTTAATGTCACGCAAGGGGGCTTTATAAGTCAGCATGGAATTTCCTTATGTACGTAAATTGATAAGCAGGCATAACCAACTTCAGTATAACCAAAAGATTTTTATAAACCTATTAATAATAAAATTATTTCATATAATTATATTGTTTTAATAACTTTTATTTATAAATTTGGCTCGTATCAATAGATTGACCAGTCCATTGTTTAAAGCTTAACGCCGCCTGCCCAATCAACATGCCCATGCCATCACTGGTGTCTGCTCCTAATGCGTCAAAGTGTTGCAAAAATGGCAACTCTCGCCCATACATCAAATCATAAGCATGCTGACAACGAAGATGCTCTGATAAAGGCAAACGAGAATCTGATAACCCCACCGAGGTGGCGTTGATGATGAGATGATAATGCCCCGTCAGTGCATCAATGGCACAAGCAGATAATGACGCTTGAGCGAACAGATGTTTGATGTCATTGGGCATCTGTTTGGCTTTTGAATGCAAATCACAAATGAGCTGTTTGGCTTTATCCACGGTGCGATTGGCGATGTCAATATGATGAATGCCTGCTGACAGCAAAGGTAAAATGATGCCACGAGTCGCCCCACCTGCCCCAATGATGGCAACTTTTTTACTGGCAAAATGGTTGCTGTTAGAATTGTTATTGGTAGAATTGGTTGAACTCAGCCAGCCAAGTTGATGCAAATGATTGACCAAACCGTTACCATCGGTGTTGTGCCCAACCAAAACGCCATCTTGTTGATACAAGGTATTGACCGCTTGTGCCAGTTCAGCTTGTGCGGTCAGTTTGCCTGTTTGTTGGCACAGCTGATGGGCAGTTTGTTTAAAGGGAACGGTAACATTTGCCCCAATACCACCCCCAGCAAAAAACGCCCCCACCACAGCAGTAAAGGCATTGGCATCATTGGGGCAGTACTGTCGTTGATAGCAGATGTCTAAGCCCACTTGCTTGGCAAACGCATGATGAATTTGGGGCGATTTACTGTGACTGATGGGATTGCCAATGACAATGAAATGTAAGGGCATGATGGGTGATGTTCCTATTGCTAAAAGCCAATCTAAAAACTGGTGAAAACTGACAAAAAAAAGTAAACTAAACTTAACGAAATGCTCATAAACATATTCATTAATAAACTTAGCCAACTCAATAAACTTAATAAACTTAGCCAACTGAAGTTTTTTACTCAAAGAGTGCTTATATATGCCAGCCTTGCGTAACTTAACGACTTTTTTAGTCGCATCGTCTTTGTCGTTTACTGTGTTAATGGGGCTTGGGGGTTGTCAACAAAAAAGCAGTGAACAAGTGGTGGCAGACACATCTGCCAATTCTGCTGATACTGACAAATCTGTGGATAAAGTCAAGTTAAAAAACACCCAAAACAACGCCATTACCCAAAGCACCACCATCAATTATGACACCCCATCATGGGGCGGCGGTGATGTCAAACGCATTGCCCTTAGCGACACAGACGCCATTTTTTCAGTGTTGGGCAAGCCTAAAGACATTGACGAAAATAGTCTTGATTTTGACAGCAGTCCTGCCACCAAATACCGTCATATGGCAAACGATGAACCATATCTGGACATCGTGGATTCTGCCAATTACTTTGAAATTGACTGGTACTATGCCAACCCCAACGACAGCGACAGCGAGAAAAAAACCAGCATCAGCCATGCCAAAAAAGCGTATTTACTCGCTCGGCATGTGATGGGCGACCAAGGGGGCAATTTGGTGAAGCAAATGCTCAGCGGACAGACCATCAAAGACAAAGACGTCAGCGGTGTCAAAGTGGCGTTGGCAAAATGCCAATTTTATAGCTGTATGCTGGTGCTAGATAAACAAAACAGCTCATCATCAAAATAGCTGATTATAAAATCAGCCGATTATAAAGCCAACATGCCATTTAAAGCTAATGAGCTTCGTCCCAATTCTTACCCATTTCCACTTCTACCAATAATGGCACTGTAAAATCAATGTCCCAACCTAAGGTTTTGGCGGTATCAGACAACACATTTTGCATGGCAATTTTGATGGCACTGGCAAATTCATCTGCCTTGTTGGTATCCACTTCAAATACCAACTCATCATGCACTTGTAGCAACATCTTGGCATGATTGGCATAACCATCTTTGATAATGGCATCGACCGCAATCATGGCAAGCTTAATGACATCAGCGGCACTGCCTTGTAAAGGGGCATTGATGGCACCTCGCTCAGCGGCTTGTTTTATCATACGATTTTTGTGATGAATGTCTGGGGTGTATAGCTTTCGCCCTAAAATTGTCTTCACATAGCCGTTATCATAAGCGTAGGCTCGGGTGTTTTGCATATAATCTTTAACAGCAGGATAACGGGTAAAATACACATCAATATACTCTTGGGATTCGACTCGGCTCATGGACAACTGTTTAGCAAGTCCAAAAGCACTCATGCCATACAGCAAACCAAAATTAATTGCCTTGGCATTACGGCGTTCAGTGGCAGTGACTTCATTCACCGTTTTACCCAGTACGTCAGCAGCGGTGGCAGTGTGAATGTCTAAGTTTTTGTTAAAGGCGCGAGTAAGATTGGCATCAGCAGAAAAATGAGCCATTAATCGCAACTCAATTTGAGAATAATCCGCTGCCATAATCAAGCGGTTAGCAGGTGCGATAAACGCTTGGCGTATAAGTCTTCCTGTCTTGGTGCGTATGGGAATGTTTTGTAAATTTGGATTGGTAGATGACAGTCGCCCTGTGCTGGTCAATGCTTGATGATAGCTGGTATGCACTCGTTGGCTGTCAGCATCTGCCACCGTTGCTAGGGCATCGGTGTAAGTATTTTTCAGTTTGGCAAGACTACGGTATTCCAGTGCCACGTCTGCTAATGGGTGGTCAATGGTGGATAAGATGGCTTCTGAGGTGGAATATTGTCCTGATTTGGTCTTTTTATGACCACTGATGCCCAATTTTTCAAATAAAATTTCCCCCAGTTGTTTGGGAGATGCCAGATTGAACGCTTCACCAGCCAGCGTATGCCCCTGTTTTTCTAACACAGCAATCTCTTCATCAAAACGAGCAGACAGTTTGGTTAAAAAATCAATGTCTAATAAAATGCCATCTGATTCCATTTGCGTTAGGATTTGGGCGATGGGAATTTCAAGCTGATGTAATAGGCGTTGGTTGTTGTCATCATCTTTTAGTGTTTGGGTAAACAATTCAAATAACTGATAGGTTACGTCAGCATCTTCACAAGCATAGCGACTGGCGATGTCAATGGCAACCTTATCAAAGCTGACCTGTTTTGCCCCTTTACCTGCCACGTCTTCATAACTGATGGTTTGGGTGTGTAGATAGTGCCGTGCCAAGTTATCCATGCCATGGTGAGTGGCAACTGCGTTGATGACATAGCTGGCAAGCATGGTATCAAATTGCCAATTATCAAAGTTGATGTTTAAGTTGATGCCATGATTTGACAGCACATGAGCGTCATATTTTAGGTGTTGCCCAATTTTGCCGATGGCAGGGTTTTGTAAAATTGGTGTTAGCTTTGCTAATACTTGTTCACGGTTGAGCTGTTTATTGGTGAGTGGGTCATCTTGATGGCAGTGAGCCAATGGCACATAATAGGCTTCATGAGATTGCAGTGCAAAGGATAACCCAACAATCTTGGCATGTCGCCAATCCAAATCGGTGGTCTCAGTATCAATAACAAACTGCTTGGCAGTGCTAAGCCGCTTAACCAAAGCGTCAAACGCAGAGTCGTCCAGTATGATGTGCCATGCTTTATCCTGTGATGGGCTGGCTTTACTGGATTTGACATCATCGATGATGGTGCTTGTGAGTGTGTTGGCTTGATTTGGGGTTTTTTGTGTTTGGATATGATGGCGGTTGGCAGGGTGGTGTGGGTGTCCAAGTGATGCCAACTCACCTTTAAACTCAAGCTCACCATAAAGCTGTCTTAGCTCATCAACGTGAGCGGTGGGGTCGGTGTTAATGACCAAGTCATTCCAATCCAATCCTATCGGTAAATCAGTAATTATGGTTGCTAACTGGCGGTTTATGGGAATGTCATCGGCATATTCGACCAAATTTTTACCCGCTCGTCCTTTGATGTTGGTAACATTTTGCAAGATGCGGTCTAAACTGTTGTGTTCATTAAGCAGTTTTTTAGCGGTTTTTTCCCCAATTCCAGGTATGCCTTTAATGCCATCTGAACGATCACCCATTAAGGTCAAATAGTCTATCATTTGTCGTGGCTCAACGCCAAACTTCTCTTTTACCCCAGCAACATCGGTGATTTTTCCAGTAAAGCTGTCTTCTAGCAACACGCAGTCATTGACCAGTTGAGCCATGTCCTTATCCCCTGTGGAGATGATGACATGATGCCCTTCTTGACAAGCACGATGGGTCAGTGTGCCAATGATGTCATCGGCTTCTGCTCCTTCGATGTGAATCAGTGGAATTCCTAACGCTTGAATAAGGCGATGAATGTAGGGGATTTGCTCAGCAAGTTCGCTGTCCATAGATGGGCGGTTGGCTTTATAATCAGAAGACAGCTTGTGGCGAAACGTGGGTGATTTGCTGTCAAATGCCACTGCCATGTGTGTGGGGTGATGACGACGCATCAGCTTGTTGAGTGCATTTAATGTGCCTTTGATGGCGTTGGTATGTAAACCTTTGCTGGTGGTCATCGGTGGCAGGGCATGATAAGTACGAAACAGATAATAAGAGCCATCAACCAACACAAAAGGTGGCTGTTCTTTATTAATGTGTGTGGTGTCCATGATTGCCACATTGGGCATGTCATTTAACTGATGCAGTTGGGCTGAAGAAAGTTGGGTTAGATTCATGGCAGAATGGTTGGTCATGGTGTTGTTGGTCATGGTCATGTGGCATCAAATAACAAAAAATGAAAAAACTAACAAAAAAACGATAAAAGCCCCAAACCATATTTGTGATTTGGGGCTTTTGATGGTAAAAAATGGCAATTATTGAACTTCTGATGTTACTTCTACTTTAATATTGCCTCTGGTGGCTTTAGAGTAAGGGCAAACTTCGTGAGCTTTTTCAACTAATTTTTGCACATCATCAGAAGATAATTCAGTGTCTTTTGCAATGACATGAATTTTGGCTGCCAACTGATAATCATGTTCATCACCTTGCAACAGCTCCACGGTGATTTGAGTGGTTGATGCAAAGTTAACGTTTTGTGATTTTTTGACCACAGATAAAGCCCCATCAAAACAGGCAGCATAGCCAACAGCAAATAACTGTTCAGGATTATTGCCGTCCTGACCGCTACCAGGTGATACCATGTTGATGCTTAAATCGCTGTCGCTCAGTGTTGCTTTACCAGTGCGTCCACCTGTTACCGTGGCTTGAGTTGAATATAATGATTTCATGAGAATGTTTTCCTTATTTGTTGATTGTGGTAGAGTAAATGGCGTATTTGTATTTAAGGTTCAATGTTACATTTTTAGTTACAATGTTAACATTTTTAGGTTCTATTTGGATTCAAGTTGGGTTTAATGACAAGTAACAAGTTCAATTCAAATTGGTACACTTGAACCATCATTGACTTTACTTAAACCGTTGTCTACTTTAGCACATATTGCTATAAATTGGCATGTTATCCTGTTGCTATGTGTGTGTTTTGTGCAAAAATTTGTTTAAATGGCATTTTACATTTTTTGCTTAACGTCTTTTGCTTAACGTCATTGGCACGATTAACAAGGGCTTTGTGATTAACGAAGGTATTGTGATTAACGAAGGTATTGTGATTAACAAAGGTGTTGTGATGACCAATCAAGCTAACCACATCAATTTAATCAACTCATCAACCCACTCAGTTCACCCACCCGCCAACATTCACCCACCTACCAACATAACCACTGTGGTAACCGCACCCACACCGACTGCTGATAATCCCCCAGTTGCCACAGGACAACTTGTTGACTTACTGTCATTGATGGCACGGTTACGAGCGGATTGTCCATGGGACATCAAACAGACCAATCAAAGTCTGATTCCTTATGCCATTGAAGAAGCTTATGAACTGGCAGAAGCAGTACAAGCTGACTTGCAAGACGGTGGCACAGATGATGAGGAATTAAAGTCTGAGTTGGGTGATGTGTTGTTACAAGTGGTTTTTCATTGTCAATTATATGCTGAGCAAGGGCGTTTTGGCATGACAGATGTTATCCAAACCTTGCAACAGAAGCTTATCCGCCGTCATCCACATGTGTTTGATGCCGATAATCTACCCGATGAAGCCGCTGTTAAACAGCGTTGGGACAGCATTAAGGCTCAAGAATTGGCAGATAAACTGGCTCGTGGCAAGGCAATCAGTCAGTTGGATAAGGTCAAGGCAGGCTCAGCATTGATGCAAGCCCAAGCTTTACAACACCATGCCAGCAAACTTGGTTTTGATTGGAGCGATGATGATGTGGGGGTGTTTGATGCCATTGACAAACTACAAGAAGAAATTGACGAATTAAAAGCCCTGATTAAAGATAGGCAAAGACTGAATCAAGAGCAGTGTGATAATCAACAGCAAGCGATGAACAAACAAGCGATGAACAAAGAAATGGGCGATTGTTTTTTTGCCTTGGTGAACATTGCTCGCAAATTGGGATTAGATGCAGAGATTGCAACACTTAGTTGTGTGCATAAGTTTCGCTCACGCTTTGCTTATATCGAACAAGAACTGGCTAAAATTGGCAAAACCCCTGAAAATAGCACCCTTAGCGACATGGATATTCTGTGGGAACAAGCAAAAGACCTTGAAAGTCCTTAACCCAATGATGACACAGACAGTAACCAGATATTTAGTAACCAAATATTGGCATCAAAAACAGCTAAAAAAAGGCTGTCGAATGTCTGCTTTTTATGTCTTGTTTGCCAATGTGTCATTTTTGGTTGTTTTGTTTCTATTTGCTTTGTTCATCACATTACCCATTGGTGCGTTTGCTGATATGGGCAAGGTATTGGCAAATAAAAATCTAAAACATGGTGGTCAGCATGGCAGTCATCAATGCCATGCTGACATACACACCGCTTATGCTCACGTCATTGCTCAAGAGCGATTACAACATGATGAACGGCATCGTCCGATGGTTAATATTAACCGTGCCGATGAAGCCACATTGACCACATTAGAGGGTATTGGCTCAAGCAAAGCTCAAGCAATCATTCTTTATCGAGAGATGTTTGGTGGTTTTGCCAATGTTGATGAGCTGACAAAGGTCAAAGGCATTGGGCAAAAGACGGTGGATAATAACCGAGACAGATTAAGCGTGATTGATTAAGCATGGTTGATTAAGCATGGTTGATTGGCAATATGTTCTAAGCTATTGATGATGGACTTTTAACAGTTCGCTGACCACTTGACGGTCATCAAAATCATGACGCACCCCTTGGATTTCTTGATAGGTTTCGTGTCCTTTGCCAGCGATGACCACGATGTCGTTTTTTTTGGCATGGCGTACCGCATATTCAATTGCTTGTCTGCGGTCAGCTTCGATGATGGTTTTATAATGTTGCTCACAAGTCATGCCTGTTTGCATGTCATTTAAAATTTGATTGGGGTCTTCATATCTGGGGTTGTCAGAAGTCAATACCACCTTATCTGCCACTGCCAGACCTGCTTGTGCCATGAGTGGTCTCTTGCCTTTATCTCGATTGCCACCACAACCGAACACTGCCCAAAGTTTGCCCATACAATGGGGTTTTAGACTGCTAAGCACTTGCGTTAACGCATCAGGTGTATGGGCATAATCCACAATAAAACACCCCATCGGTGATGCCGTTGGTACTGACACTTGCTCCATGCGTCCGTCCGCCCCTTTGAGCTGGCTGACTTGTGTCGGTAAGTCATCTAATGACACACCCAAGGCAGTCGATGTTGCCATGGCTGCCAATAAATTGGCAACATTGAACCGACCCAACAATGGGCTGTTGACTGTCAGCTGACCAAAGGGGCTGCTAAGGTGTATTTGTGTGCCAGTTAGGCTTGGCTGAATGTCGGTAGCGACAAAGTGAGCATCTGTTTCTTTGCCAATACTTTTGTCCTTGACTAAAGAATACGTCCATACCGTCAGTCCGCCATGTTTGGCAGTGTTTATCATCAAGTTGGCATAAGTGTCATCGGCATTGATGATGGCATGGGTAAGGCTTGGGAAATGGTAACGGTCAAACAACCGTGCCTTAGCAATGGCGTATTCGTCCATATTGGCGTGATAATCCATGTGATCACGGCTTAAGTTGCTGTAAATGGCAACTTTGATGGGCAGACCTTGCAAGCGGTATTGGTCAAGCCCATGTGAACTGGCTTCTATTGCCAAGATTGACACGCCATCTTGTGCCATTTGATAAAAAAACTCTTGTACCGCCAAGGCATCAGCTGTGGTATGGGTGGCTTGTGTCAGTGAGCCAAGTTTGCCGTTACCTGCTGTTCCCATGACTGCACTGGTATTGCCCATGCTTTGCATCAGTTGGGCAACCAGATGGGTGATGGTGGTTTTACCATTCGTACCTGTTACTGCCACCACAGTGGGTAAGGGGGTGCTTGCTTGGTTTTTAGTTGAATGTTTGGTTGATAGAAAAACGGCCATCATACTGCCCAAAAATTGACGAATGTCAGGTGTGTGTACGATATGGGGGTAATCTGACAGTTGTAGACAATGTTTGACTAACAATACTGGGTCAATCTCGCTTAAAATAAAAGCGGTGTTTGGTAAGGCCTGTTTGGCATATTCAGCACTGCGCGCCATGTCTTGTGTGGTGCTGGCAAGTAAGACAAAAGCTGGCTTGTTGTCATGCTTACTGTCATCATGCTTATTGTCATATTGTGGCGACTGACTGGACAGTTGTCGTGAGTCCAAACAAAAGCCATCAAACGCCACCTGCCAAATGGGTGCTAATGCGTGTTGTAAGTCATCGGTATTCATCGCATGTAATGATGGGTGGTCAAAAAGCTGGGCAAGGGTGATTGGCATGATACGGTGTCCTTGTGGGGAATTTTTGTTGAATCATGATGACATTAAACAACCATATATTATATTTACGTAAATTTTTTCTACTTTTTACCAACAAGATGATTGCTTACTTTGGTGATGAAATCATCAATATTTAAATCCAAGCTCTCTACTTTATCGCCATTATTTTTCTATACAAATCATCAAAGGCTTTGATATTTTCTGAGCTTTCTGAAAGAGTACGCATATACAAGTCAACATCTTCATATTTAATTTTCAAAAACTCATCAAAAAATGATTTACCACGCCTGATGTTTGTATTTTCTGGAACATAAATATTTCCCTTCATTTTCTTGTTATTAAAAAAGAAAAGTATCGGTTTAATTTGTGTGTTTGGAAGTTCACGAACCAAATAAGCATATGTTTTAATGAATTTTCTGTTTATATCAACAAATTTTTCCGTATCGTGGTCATCATTGTATTTGACTTCTAAATAATAAACGATACCTGTTTCTTTATTTTTAAATAAAATATCAATATCATGACTGATTGAAGAAAGATTTAAATCATCATCATTTTTAATTTCATTTAAAAGTTTTAGAAATTCTTCATCAAGATTGATTATATTGCTATACTGGCATAAACTTATGAACTGGTCTATTCGGTTGTCATTTTGTGTGGATAATTGAAATTTATTGCTTTTTTTGCCACTATAATCTTCTAGAATTTCATATCTACCGTCAGATTTTATTAGAAGAGTCATAAACTCTTCTAAAAAGTTCCCAAATTGGATATTCATGCTTTGTAATATACCACCAAAAATACGGTAATTTCTTGGTATAAAATGTATTTTTAGTTCATGCTTTTTAATCAAATTTTTTAGTTTATTTTCACTACTGCTATTGATTAAAATATTAGAAACCGCTTGGTTTATTAGGTCTGAAATTTCATTATTCATGGGGTTTGCCTGATTGGTTGGTGTATTCATATCTTAAACTATCAAGGGTAATAAAATTACCATCTCTAAATAAATAAAAATAATCCCAGCCGTTATTATTTATTTTCTTTAGATATTTGGCACTCATTTTATGTATTGACAAGGTTTCTTCATTATCTTTTACATTACCGTCTTGGGTAACAATACAGATTTCATTTTTATTTTTATCAAATAAAGTTTGTCCAACACTCAAAAAATTAGCTTCAATAAGTGTTTTCATTGGTACTTTTGGAGGTTTTGTCTCCAAAGAAAGCAGTTCAATATCGCTAGGTTTTGGCTTGATTTCTCTAAGCCTTTTTTCGGCTATATCAATGTATTTTTGTTCTCGCTCAATCCCGATATAATTGCGTCCCAATGCTTTAGCCACCGCCCCAGTTGTCCCCGTTCCAAAAAATGGGTCTAGCACGACATCATTTGGTTTTGAAGATGATAAAATCACCTTGTAAAGTAGGGCTTCAGGCTTCTGTGTGGAATGGGCTTTTTTACCATCTTCCCCTTTAATTCTTTCACTTCCTGTACATAATGATATTTGCCAAATACTGCGTTCTTGCTTGTCATCATTTAAATGTTTCATTGTTTTGTAATTAAAAGTAAATTTATTTTTTTTGCCTTTTGAACACCATAGCATGGTTTCGTGAGCATTACAAAATCTTGTACCGCCAAAGTTTGGAACTGGATTTGTCTTATTCCAAATCACATCATTTAAAATCCAAAAATCTAAATTCTGCATGATATGGCCGATTCGATAAATATTTTGAAATGAGCCGATAACCCAAATAGAGCCAGTAGGTTTAAGGATTCTTTTGCATTCTTTTAGCCATGATTCACAAAAAGAATCGTATTCTGAAAAATCATTAAACTTATCCCACGCATCATCAACGCCTGAAAATTTATCCCCATTAGTGCGTAATAATTCACCCTCTGTCTGCATAAAATAAGGGGGGTCAGCAAAGATTAAATCAATACTTTCACTTGGCACAGTTGTTAATTTCTCAATACAATCGCCTTTTAAAATGGTATTGAGTAAATTATTAATAATTTCTTTTTTCATGGTTTATAAACTCTTAATTCTAGGAATGTTTTTTTATATTATTGGATTTAATTGCTCATCATGATGACGTTGTGGTGGATTTTAATGGTTTGTCTTTTGGCACATCATACAGGCGTACGTCTTCTTGCATGACGTTATGAAAGACAGGAGCGGCCACTTTACCTGCATAGTGTTGCTTTTGTGGGTTCTCTACTGAGATGACCACCACCAAACGTGGGTTAGACACAGGAGCAACACCAGCAAAAACGGTGCGATGCTGGTCGCTAAAATATCCCCCTTTTGGGTTAACACGGCGTGATGTGCCAGTCTTGCCTGCCACTCGATAACCATCAATGGCAGCTGATGTTGCTGTTCCTCCTGGTAAGGTAACTGCTTCCATCATATCAACAATGGCGTTGGCATCGGCACGGCTGATGACTTGTGTTGGGCTTGGTGCCATTTTGGGCTTGTCTTGTTTTGGCTGATATGGGGTTGTGTTCGATGTGTCTTGAGATGGGTCAGATTTAATCAGGCTAAGTGGCACTTTAATGCCACCATTACCTAATGTGGCATAGGCTTGAGCCAATTGTGCTAAGGTAACTTCTAACCCATAACCATAGCTGACTGTGGCACGGCGGGCGGTTTCGTTATCCTTGGGGATAACAACCGTGCCTTTTTGTTCACCAGGAAAGTTTAAGGCTGTTTTTTGCCCAAAACCAAACTTATGTTGCATGTTACTGATGGCATCACTGGGTAACGATAGGGCAATTTTGGTGGAAGCAACAGTACTGGATTTTTGTAATAGTGTGGCAAAGCTGATTGTGCCAAGATTGCCATGATCATTAATCGTATGTCCTTTAATGCGAATAAAGCCTGGTGATGTATCAATCAGCGAATCTTTGTGATATTTATCTGACGCCAATGCCGCAGCAACAGTAAATGGTTTCATCACCGACCCTGGCTCAAAGCTGTCTAATAAGGCTCGGTTACGTTGACTTTCTCCTGTCATCTCAGATAAGTTGTTGGCATTAAAAGATGGCCATGATGATAAGCCTAATATTTCACCAGTCTTGATGTCGACCACAATGCCCGTTGCCCACATGGCTTGCTGGTATTTGCCGACTGCTTCAAGCTCTTTATATAACAGATATTGTAGGCGAGAATCGATGGTTAAGGTAACATCTTGCCCTGCCACCTCTGGTTCAATCTGTGCCACTTCTTGCAACGTGTTGCGTTTGCCATCTTTGACCACCAATACCTTGCCTGCTTTACCAGCCAGTACGTCATCATACTGGCGTTCGATACCTGCCCGTCCTCGATAGCCACTTTTGGGGTCGCTTGCACTTTCTGCCATAAAGCCTATGAGCTGTGCGTTGGGTTGTGATTGTGGGTAATAACGGCGTGTGAGCCTATCTTCATATACGCCATAAAACTTTAAATCAGTAACGCTTTTGGCAATTTCTGGGGTAACTTTGTTAAACAACAAAAAATAATGTGACCCTGCCCCTGATGGTAAAGCAGATTTAACCGCATCATCGTCATGCACATCAATGTCATCACGCAGATTGACGCTTTTTTTTAGGGCATTGACATCGACTTTGGCGGTGGTTGCTAAGTTGTTTAAATCCATCTGTTGCATTTTTTTGGCTAAGTTATTTTTGGTTTCACCAGGTTTGCTGTCAATCCATTGTTTTTTGAGTTCATAAAAATCACGGGCATAGTCGTGGGGGCTAAAATATACTGTAGACAGTGGGGCACTGATTGCCAAAGGGTATCCGTTGCGGTCAACAATCATTCCTCGATAGACGGTTTGTGTGCTGACACTGTGAATAAGCTGGTTGCCTTTGTCTTGATAAAACTTGGGGTTGATGACTTGCAGATAAAATGCTTTGCTGATTAAGATGGCAAACAGCAACGCGCTGACTCCCCACATAAAATAAAAGCGGAATTTATCAGTTTGATGGTTGCCTAAGGTAGATGCTCCTGATGATTCATATATGAACCAACGAGCCAACCGTCCTCGCTTGTCATCAGCGTGCTTGTTTTTTTTACGTTTTGTCAGACGAGCGTCATTGGTTGGTTCACGTTTGACTTTATTTAGCCAAGTGATTTTTGTATTTGTCTTATTTTGAGAACTTGTCTGTGTTTGTTTTGTTCCTGTTTGTTTTGCCCCTGTTGGTGATGTTGATGGTGAGTTTCGCTTCAAAAGTTTGGTTACTTTGGTTGCTTTTGCTGTTTGGTTGGCTGGTTTTTTGTGGGTATGGCTTATTTTGCCATTTGGATTTGTGGGTTGCTTTGCCATGGTCATTGCCCTGCCTTTGGTTTGTTGTTGATTGACTGAGCAATGTTTTGTTGGTTTTGGTGGTGTTGGTTTTGGCGGTGTTGATTTTGGTTGTTTGTGGTTGTTTGTGGCATGCCTTTGATGCTGACGGGTTGGACGATGAGTTTTTCGGACAATTTGGGTGAATACATACGCAACTGGGCCACCGCACGGGCGGCGATTTGTGGGGTGGCACTGAAGGTTTGTTGTTCAATCAATAGGCGTTGGTGTTCGATTTGTAATTGACTGAGCGTTTTTTCTTTGTTTTTTAGGGTTTGATAATCTTGACGATATTGCATGGTTTGTTCAGCAATGTTGATGCCTGTGCCAATGATGCCAATGACTAAGGCAATCATTGCCACCAAATAAATGCTCACCCCCCGATAACGGTGTGACAACAAATCGGCAAGGTCAGAACCATCGTGTTGGGCGTGGTGATGGGAGACTTGTGTGTGGGGTTTGTTTGCAAGCCCATCGTATTTAAATGAATGGGTGTGGCGGTGGTTGGTCATGGTGTGGGGTTACTCAATAACATCTCAACGGCTGTTTGGTTATTTTAAAAAAATGGGTTGTTTTAAAAATGGGCTGTTTTAAAAAGTTGTGTCAAAAAACTGTCAAATCACCGCTCCAAAAAACCTACCCAAATCTACCCATAGGCAAATTTAGCGTTTTCTTCCTACTTCAATGTTGTTTGCTCTTGTCATTTGACTTAAGACTTACATCAACTCCATAGGCATTTTTGAATTGGGGATAGAACTTACCCGCCAATGTTAATGTTAAGATAAAGTAAGCACTTTATCCGCTTTGTTTAAAATGTTGATACTGGCATTGACGTCCCTATCGTGCATTGTGTTGCAACTTGGGCATTGCCAGTATCTTACACTTAAAGGTAAATCATCTACTTTGTGTTGGCAATGGTGGCAGGTCTTTGAACTTGGATAAAATCTATCCACTGATTTAATGGCTTTACCCCATTGATTTGCTTTATAAATAAGTTGCCGTTTGAACTCATAAAAGCCTAAATCACTAATGGCACGGCTTAATTTGCGGTTTTGTACCATACCTTTGATGTTAAGGTTTTCAAGACAAATCACATCAAATTTTTTTACCAAATCAGTTGTGAGTTTATGTAAAAAATCTTTTCTGATGTTTGAGATGTTATCATGCAACCGTGATAGCTTGGTTTTCGCTTTTTCACGGTTGTTACTGCCTTTTTGTTTTCTTGATAAAGATTTTGACAATCTTTGCAGTTTTTTAAGTTTGTTTTTAAGTGGTTTTGGGGCTTGGATTTTTGTACCATCTGAAAGCGTAGCTAGCTCTGTAATCCCTAAGTCAATGCCAACGGATTTATTTGTTTTGGGTAAAGGCTTGGTTGTTTTTGACAATTCAACCGCAACACTCACAAACCATTTACCGCCCTTTGTAAAGACTTTGGCGGATAGGATTTTACCGTCAAATCTAAGTTTCTCACGCATTCTAACCAAGCCTAGATTAGGGATTTGAATAAAAGGCTTGTCTTTTACTTGTTTTAATTTGAATTGGTCGTTGGAAAGAGAAAAGCGGTCATTGACGCCTTTTTTTCTAAATTGGGGGTATTTGCTTTCAACTTTAAAAAAGCGTTTAAAGGCATCTCCAAGTTGCATGATGGCAAGTTGTGGAGAGCATTTGGTAACTTCTAGCATAAAGGGAAATTGTTGTCTTTTTATGCTGTTAAGTTGTTTTCTTAGTTTGCCTTGGGTGGGTTTGTGAAGTTTGGTTTCGTCAATCGCTATGTTTTTTGCTAAACATTCATCACGATAGAGTTTGTCTTGTTCATATTGTTTTTGCCATTGCCCCAATGCCCAATTATAGGCAAATCTTGCAATGCCACAAGCCTTTTTAAAATAAGTGGCTTGGGTGTTGTTGGGGGTTAGCTCTATGATGTGTCCACGAATACAGGTCATTCTAAGACTACCTTAACTGCTTCTAAAACTTTTTTGACCAATCAATCTATTCATAATCGTGTATTATAGAGTAGATTTGGTTAGATTTTAAGTGGCTGTTTTTAGCCCATCTGATGGCGGACATCAGAACGCACCGCAAACCGCAACCAAGCACTTCTGGCTCTGGGATTGGTGTGCATTTCTTGGCGACTTGGGGCAATGCGTTTGGGTTTGGCAAAGTACTTTGGACGTTTTGGGGGTATGGGCAAGATGGCATCTTCAAGGTATTGCCCCTTGCTGTGGTTTTGCAAAAACTGCTTGATGCGTCTGTCTTCTAATGAATGAAAACTGATGACTGCCAGCCGTCCACCTGTGTTTAATGCCTGTATGCTTTGGTGCAAAAATGTGTCAATATCACCAAGCTCATTATTAATAAAAATTCGCATCGCCTGAAAACTTTGTGTGGCAGGGTGTTTGCCTTTTTGCCAGTTAGGGTGAGTCTGTTTGATAACTTCAGCAAGCTCAAGTGTTGATGAATAGCTGTCCATTTGTTTAATCGCTTTGGCAATACGGCGACTGTGGCGTTCTTCGCCGTATTCATACAGTATGTTTGCCAGTGTTGTCTCATCTACTGATGACAGCCATTCTCCCACTGACTGCCCTTGACTGGTGTCCATTCGCATGTCCACCGCCCCATCACGCATAAAACTAAAGCCACGACTGGCATCATCAAGCTGGGGTGATGACACCCCCAAATCCGCCATGATGCCATCGACATGCTCAATGCCCAGTTGTTGTAACTGTTGGGTTAAATGAGCAAAGCTGTCGTGTATCACCTTCACTCTGGGGTCATGACCAGCCAATGCCTGTGCCACTGCAATCGCTTCTGGGTCTTTATCAAACACCAATAAACGAGCATCGTCATGTAAATACTTTAATAACAAACGGCTATGCCCACCACGCCCAAAAGTTGCATCAACAAATGTCCCTGTGGCTAAATTGGCATGTGCCAAATCATTCACCCCAAGCACTGCTGCCACCGTCTCTGACAACAACACACTTTTGTGCGTAAAGTCTTTGTGAGCAAAATTGTGAGCAAAATCATCGCTGACATCATTGCCAGTCAAGCAGGCATTGTCAGTTAGGCAATCATTAGGCAAGTGGTCATTCATCGCAGAACACACATCAAAATCAGGCAGGCACATTTTGGCTAAAATTTATACAATCTACTATTATGACGCACAATTATCATTGGTCAAGAGTAAATGGTGAATTTTATGGTGATAATCTGAATAAAAACAGGTTTTGGCAAGCAAACATGAAATTATCTTACGAAACCAGTATAATAAAGCCATCACGCTTGTTTTTAACCAATTCATGTTTTTAACCAATTCAATGTCAGTAAACCAACTTTAACAAACCAACTTTAACAAACCAAAGAGCCATCATGTCCACACTTGCCAACCAACCCAACCAACCCAACCAACCCAATCAACAACCAGCCACTGTCAATCACCGTCCTGTCCGAACCCGCATCGCCCCAAGTCCGACAGGATTTCCGCATGTGGGAACGGCGTATATTGCCTTATTTAATTTGGTATTTGCCAAAGCTTATGGTGGTGAATTTATTTTACGCATCGAAGACACCGACCAAACTCGCTCAACCAGCCAATCAGAACAGATGATTTTAGATGCCCTAAAATGGGTTGGGCTTGAGTGGTCAGAAGGTCCTGACGTGGGAGGTCCACACGCTCCTTATCGCCAAAGTGAGCGTCGTGATATTTATAAACAGTATGCCGCAAAATTGTTGAATGATGGACATGCGTTTCGTTGTTTTTGTACCCCAGAAGAACTCGATGCCATGCGTGCTGAACAAATGGCAAAAGGTGAAGCCCCTCGCTATGACGGACGCTATGCCCATTTGTCCAAAGAAGAATCGGACAAACTTGCCGAATCAGGCAAACCTTTTGTTATCCGTATGCGTGTGCCAAGCGAAGGCAATTGCACCTTTGATGACATGCTCCGTGGGCAAGTAACCATTCCTTGGGAACAAGTGGACATGCAAGTGTTGCTAAAAACGGACGGCATGCCAACTTATCATCTTGCCAATGTGGTCGATGATCATTTGATGCAGATTAGCCATGTCATTCGTGGTGAAGAGTGGATCAGCTCTGCACCCAAACATCAGTTGTTGTATCAATACTTCGGTTGGGAAATGCCTGTTTTGTGCCACATGCCTTTATTGCGTAATCCTGATAAATCCAAGCTGTCTAAGCGAAAAAACCCCACATCCATCACCTATTATCGAGATGCAGGATTTTTACCACAAGCCTTGCTTAATTATTTGGGTCGTATGGGATATTCATTGCCATCTGAACAAGAAAAATTTAGTCTAGATGAGATGATTGATGGTTTTGATATTAGACGAGTGTCATTGGGTGGACCCATCTTTGATACTGACAAGTTAAGCTGGCTTAATGGCGAATATCTGCGTGAGCTGACCCCAGAACAGCTAAAAAATAAAATCCTAAATTGGGCAAATGACAGCGATAAACTGACCGCCATCGCCGCCGCCATTCAACCACGCATTCATTTGCTCTCTGATGCGGTTAATTGGGCAGGGTTTTATTTTCAAAATCTGCCGACCATCACAGCGGGCGATTTTGAGCATAAGACCTTAAGCCAAGAGCAGATTGTGGACATTTTACAACTTGCCACATGGCAACTTGAATCCTTGCCAATATGGACAGAAGACAACATATTTGCCACCTTAAAAGGACTGAGTGGGGCATTGGACATCAAATTGCGAGACATGATGGCCCCGTTTTTTGTGGCGATTGCAGGCAGTGCTTCATCTACCCCTGTGATGAACGCCATGTTTGTCATCGGTGCAGACATGACACTGGTACGCTTGCGTCATGCCATTGACGTACTTGGCGGTTTGGGTAAAAAGAAACTCAAAAAATTAGAAAAACAAGCAAGCGAGATGGGGACATTTGTGTGAGCGGACGTGATTGATGATAACAATGACGTGAATGGACGTGAATGTTGAAAACGTGAATGTTAAAAACATCAGATGGTCAATATAATCATAATAAGGACAATGCCCTATGACGAAAACCGATGGTCAATACGCCAATCAGCAATTGAATGGTCAGAAACACACCAAACAAAACACCATAAACAGTCAAGGGTTGTATATTTGGCAAGCAGATAATCTACTCACCGCCACCAAAGCGATGAATGGCAAATGGCTGACTGCCGATGACACAATGCCATCTTTTGCCAGTGGTCGTATTTCAACAGACACTCGCACACTACAGACGGGTGATGTTTTTTTGGCGTTATCAGGTAATAACTTTGATGGGCATGATTATATCAATAGGGCAGTCAGTCTTGGGGCAGTGGCTGTCATTGTTGAGCGTCCGAGTTCCATCAATATTCCCCAGTTGGTCGTTGAAGACACTCGCATTACCCTAGGTTTGTTGGCGGCTCATCGCCGTATGGCTCATCGTGGTGTTACCATCATCACCATCACAGGCTCAAGTGGTAAAACCACGTGTAAAGAGATGCTTGGTAGTATTTTTAGCCGTCTTGCTCCGACTTTAATTACTCGTGGTAATCTTAATAATGATTTGGGCGTACCCATGATGCTCCTAGAATTATCCGACCAACATCAATATGCAATACTAGAGCTTGGGGCAAATCACATTGGTGAGATTGCTTACACCAGCAATATTGTCCGTCCTGATGTGGCTTGTGTGCTGAATGTTGGGACGGCACATTTGGGCGAGTTTGGCAGTCGTCAAGGTATTTGTCAAACCAAAGCTGAGATTTATCATACTTTAAGCGACAAACAACATGCCATTGTCCCCGATAAAGATGACTTTAGTCATGAATTACGTAAAGTCGCTGAACAACATACCAGCCATGTCATCGGTTTTGGCAACACAGACATCAGTGCCAGTCACTTGGAAGTTGAGCCAGAACGCAGTGAGTTTATGTTGCATTTTGGGCATTTTACTCATCACGTAAAACTGCCTTTATCTGGTGAACATAACGTCAATAATGCCTTAGCCGCTGCTGCTTGTGCTTATGCTGTGGGTATTGACATCGCAGACATCATCATAGGCCTTGAGCAGACCCGCCCACCAAAAGGCCGTTTAAGCAGTCAGTTACTTGGCAAACATCGCTTGATTGATGACACCTATAACGCCAATCCCCATTCTGTTCGTGTTGCTGCCAAAGTATTGGCATCGCAAACAGGGGATAAGATTTTGGTATTGGGCGACATGGGCGAGCTTGGCAAGGCAGCAGTTGCCGAACACCAAGCTTTAGGACGCACCATTGCCACTGTTGGTATTGATGCCTTATTTGCCGTTGGGGAATTTGCCCCATATACCATCAAAGGGGCAAATGAAGTGGGCGGTATCGAGGCGGTTGCTTTTGATAATAAAACGGATTTACTCACTGCTTTACAAGCACGCATCAACCAAGAACAAACCAGCAAAGCCACCTTATTATTTAAAGGCTCACGGCATATGTGCATGGAAACCTTGATTGAAGCACTGACCAAAGAAAGCGAAGCATGACTAACCCATGCTCACATTAAATCTATCTGCCCATGCCCACATAGTCCCTCATCAGCTGAGCAACTTGAGATGTGCTGAAACAATTTTTTGCGTCAAATACTGGAATCGCCACGTCATTGATGCGAGCCACTTGCACCGCCTGAGCGTTATCCCAGCTTATCACAAATAACGCATGGGCATCATTGATGCGTTCATAAGGGTGCTGCAACAACGTCAGTTTTGGCTTAACCGATTGTGGTTGATTTGGTTGTGATTGTTCTGATTGTTCTGATTGTAGATAAGTCAATCGCAATTCTTCTGTGGCTTTATCTGCATACACTAAGGTTTGAATGTCATACGACCATAATAAACGCAATAACGGATGAATGGCAGAGTTTTGTGTGCGTCCTGAGCCTGCTTTATAACTGCCACCCCAAATCAGTACGGTTTTATTATCTATCAAACCATCAAAATACTGCCAGAACTTGCGAAATATCAGCTCTTTTTGGTCTTCATTAATGGCATCTACTGCAGTGATGAGCCGACTGTCAGTGTGTGTCTGTGCAAAACTTTGCTTAATCAGCTGCATCTCGACAGGAAGCGTTCGCCCACCAAAGCCCCAACCAGCTTGTAAATAGCTTGCTCCGATGCGACTGTCTAATCCCATGATGTGACTGATGCGTGTGATGTCTACTTTATGTGCGTCTGCCAGTCTTGACAGCTCATTCATATAACTGACTCGAGTGGCAAGCATCGCCATGATGCCACTGCGAGCAAACTCCATGGTATTGATATCCGCCACTTCACTTTGTTTGGCATGATTTTGCAATAAAGTCAAAGAAGACACCCGTTGACCACTATTGGGTGTTTTTTCACCCAATAGCCATAAAAATGGAGACAGCATTGAGTGATATGCTTGACCATCTTGTAAAAATACAAACGGCACATAATACACCCAAGGGCGGTGTAATTGTTGTGATAATTGATGAAAATAGCCGATGGGTTGTTTGCCTGATAACACAATGGCAACCGACTGGTGTTCGCTGGTGTTACAAGCCGTAACCATGGCATCTGTCCAGTCATTTGTTGTCCAATCAATGGCGTCGTGTTGAGCTTGTTTTCGTTGATTGACCAGCTGTTGATTGGCTTGAATGGTGTCATTCACAAACCACCAAATCGCTTCAACCTTTGATTGACAAATATTTTGCCAAACGGATATATCGGCATCATCAGCATGAATTTTTTGGGGTAGCTGGGATAATTCAATACACCCTTTATTCACATACAACTGCCATAACGCCATCACCTGATGCTCAAAACTGTATTTTTCTAAGGTTGCTTGTAGTCGTTGTTTGTGACTGTAAATCTGCACTTGATGACCAAACGTTGCCAGCACCACAGCGGTGGTTACGGCGTCAATGTCATCGCCCAATAAGACATCATTTGTCATGTTTTTGGTGGTTGTTATGGTCATGTGGTTACTGTTCATACAAAAAATAAAATTGCCCATTGCTCAAAATCTCGTTACCAATCATATGTGTTTGGTAACATACTCTGGCTTGCAATTATTGTCATGAACTCATTATCATAATGACAATGACACAAAATGACAATGACACAGATTAATTTTCTTAATTTGCATGACGAAATGTCTCCCCCTAATTGATGTTTTACTTTAATCTTGGAGAATCTTATGACCGATAATGACCGCACTGCTCAAACCGACAATCAAGCCAACAACCTTGATAAAAAAAGCAAATTGGTAAATTTGGGGATGTTTGCTCGTGACCAACTAGAAAACCTAGGCTCACTCATTGAATCCTTTAACATCAAACGAGAAACCCCCCATAAATTCCATGCCGCCGATTTATCTGTTGATAAAGGCAATCTATTTCGTGACCAAACCATCAGCACATCAGCTCAACTGGTGGGTAACCGCTTTGCCAGTTATGGCAAATACATCAAAAAAGTCGTGCCAGACAGCACCTTTGAAAAAGCAGTTGATGCCATATTTTCGCAAATTGCTCACTTAGCCGCCAACTGGAGTCAGCTGGATTTAAACCAAGAACAGCGTCTAAACTCACAGCATCTATCAGACATTGACCGTCATACCTTGGCACGAGACATCGCCAATCAAAACCGAGCATTGGCAACATTGGGCGGCCTGACAGGATTGGCAGGACTGCCAGGCATGTTAGCAGATACCTTGTGGCTATTGCTTGTATCACTGCGCACCACCTATCAACTGGCGGCCGTCTATGACCAACCACTGATAGGCAAAGAAGGCATCAATAAAGCCTACGCTGTCATTGCTGCCAGTAATTTAAGCAAAATGCAAGAAAAACAAGCCATCTTAGCAGGGCTTGGTGTGGCAGGTAAAATGGTCGACAATGCTGAACAAAATGGGTTGCATCATGAATTAAAAAACCAAGCATTTGCTGGCGGTAGTGTCAGCTATTATGCCGAACAAATCGACCTGCTCATAGAAAAAATGAATTTAGATTTAGAAAACCTAAGCATGGGTTGGGCAAAAAAAATATTCCCCATGACAGCGGTTGTTGCAGGCTGTCACTACAATAGCCTACTCATTGAAGAAGTCATTGGCGTGGCTCAAGCCACCTTTGCTCCTGAAATTAAATTGGCAAGTTTAACCGATAAGCGTAACGAACAGATGGCAGATGACTTAAATGATGACGATAATGATGATGTCAACAGCGATGACAATGCGAACGATGACAATGTGAATGATGACAATCGTGGTGGTGATGCCTCAACGTCTTAATCCAAGGTTGATAAAATAAAAGGTTGATAAACATCATTGACATCCTTATAATATATTGTCCTAAAAATGGGTGATTTTAGTTTAAATGAACATTTCAAGCCAATTCACCCAGTTTTTATTTCACTCAACGGGAGAAAGATGCCTTATGGCAACAACTAACCAATTAATTCGTAAGGGTCGCAAAACCATCAAGGAAAAGTCAAAAGTTCCTGCGTTGCAAGCATGCCCACAACGCCGTGGTGTGTGTACTCGTGTCTACACAACCACACCAAAAAAACCCAACTCAGCCATGCGTAAAGTCTGCCGTGTGCGTTTGACTTCTGGCTATGAAGTATCTAGCTACATTGGTGGTGAAGGTCACAACCTACAAGAGCACAGCGTGGTGCTTATCCGTGGTGGTCGTGTTAAAGATTTACCAGGTGTGCGTTATCACACTGTCCGTGGTGCTCTTGACTTAGCTGGCGTGAAAGACCGTAAGCAAGGTCGCTCTAAGTATGGAGCGAAAAAACCTAAAGCATAAAATGCCAATGGCTTATGTTTTTGTCCATCAATCACCATATCACCGTCATCATTTGATGATAAATTTTTTTTTGCATATTTTTTGTATATATATGCAGTAAGGCTGGCTGATAACCATCTTGCTTGAGCTTGATAAAGCCATCATCTTAACAACTTAATAACCAAGATGTTTGATAAGTACGATTTTGTGAATGCCAGACTGTCCTGAAGAATAAGGAAACTAACCATGCCAAGACGTCGTGTCGTTGCTGCCCGTGAAATTTTACCTGACCCAAAATACGGCAGCCAAACCCTTGCCAAATTCATCAACCAAGTGATGGTTGACGGCAAAAAATCTGTTGCAGAACGCATCGTATATGGTGCATTAGACACCGTTAAAACCAAGAAAAATATCGAAGACCCTGTTGCATTTTTTGAAGAAGTGCTAGAAGCTGTTCGCCCCATGGTTGAAGTTAAATCTCGCCGTGTGGGTGGTGCAACCTACCAAGTGCCTATGGAAGTACGTCCCTCCCGTCGTACTGCTTTGGCAATGCGTTGGTTGGTGGAAGCTGCCAAAAAACGCTCAGAAAAATCGATGGTACAACGTTTGGCGAGTGAGCTGGCTGACGCTGCCGAAGGTAAAGGCAACGCTGTCAAAAAACGTGATGAAGTACACCGTATGGCAGATGCTAACAAAGCGTTCTCACATTTCCGCTTTTAACATACCACTCTTAGGATAACACTATGGCTCGTAAAACGCCCTTAAAACGCTACCGTAACATCGGTATTTCTGCCCACATTGATGCTGGCAAAACCACCACCACAGAACGTATTTTGTTTTATACAGGTAAAAGCCATAAAATTGGTGAAGTGCATGAAGGTGCTGCCACCATGGACTGGATGGAACAAGAGCAAGAGCGTGGTATCACCATCACCTCTGCTGCCACCACTTGTTTTTGGTCTGGTATGGCAAATCAATTCCCTGAACATCGCATTAACATCATCGATACCCCAGGCCACGTTGACTTCACCATTGAAGTTGAACGTTCTATGCGTGTGCTAGATGGTGCTTGTATGGTGTATTGTGCGGTTGGTGGTGTACAACCTCAATCAGAAACTGTATGGAGACAAGCCAATAAATATAAAGTACCTCGTCTTGCGTTTGTGAATAAAATGGACAGAACGGGTGCTAATTTCTTCCGTGTGGTTGAGCAGGTAAAAACTCGCCTTGGTGGCAACCCTGTTCCCATCGTTGTGCCAATCGGTGCAGAAGAGAACTTTGAAGGAGTTGTTGACCTCCTTGAAATGAAAGCCATCATTTGGGACACCGAAACCCAAGGCATGAAATTTGATTATCAAGACATTCCTGCTGATTTAGAAGAAACTGCCAATGAATGGCGTAACAACATGGTAGAAGCAGCCGCTGAATCTTCTGAAGAGCTCATGGATAAATACTTAGAAGAAGGTGATTTATCAAAAGAAGACATCATCGCAGGTCTTCGTGCGCGTACGCTAGCCACTGAGATTCAACCCATGCTATGTGGCACAGCCTTTAAAAATAAAGGTGTACAACGCATGCTAGATGCGGTAATCGAGTTTTTACCAGCACCCAATGATGTTGACGCCATCAAAGGCATCTTAGATGATAAAGATGAAACGGTTGCTACTCGTGAATCATCAGATGATGAACCGTTTTCAGCATTAGCCTTTAAAATCATGAACGATAAGTATGTCGGTAATTTGACTTTTATTCGTGTTTATTCAGGTGTTGCCAAGCAAGGGGATAGCGTATATAACCCTGTGAAAATGAAGCGTGAACGCATTGGTCGTATCGTTGAGATGCACGCCAATTCACAAAATGAAGTCAGCGAAGTGCGTGCAGGTGACATCGTTGCCTTTGTTGGTCTAAAAGATGTGACCACAGGTGACACCCTATGTGATGAAGAAAATGTCATTACTTTGGAGCGTATGGAATTCCCTGACCCAGTGATTTCATTGGCAGTTGAACCAAAAACTAAGGCTGACCAAGAAAAAATGTCAATTGCATTAAACCGTTTGGCAAAAGAAGACCCATCGTTCCGTGTACACACAGACGAAGAGTCAGGTCAAACCATCATCAGTGGCATGGGCGAACTTCATTTGGAAATTCTTGTTGACCGTATGAAGCGTGAGTTCAACGTAGAAGCCAATGTGGGTGCACCCCAAGTTGCTTACCGTGAAACCATCCGTCAAACCGTCGAGCAAGAAGGTAAATTTGTGCGTCAGACTGGTGGTCGTGGTAAATTCGGTCATGTGTGGATACGGCTTGAACCACTTGATCCTGCTGGTGAAGTTGAGTATGAATTTGCAGAAGAAGTTGTTGGCGGTGTTGTGCCAAAAGAATACTTCAGTGCGGTTGATAAAGGTATCCAAGAACGCATGAAGAACGGCGTTTTGGCTGGATACCCAGTGGTGGGTGTTAAAGCCACCTTATATGATGGTTCATACCATGATGTTGACTCTGATGAATTGTCATTTAAGATGGCGGGCTCTATCGCTTTCAAAAAAGGCTTCATGAATGCCAGTCCTGCCCTGCTTGAACCCATCATGAAAGTTGAAGTTGAAACACCTGAAGACTACATGGGTGATATTATGGGTGACTTAAACCGTCGCCGTGGTATGGTTCAAGGCATGGATGACTTGCCTGGTGGGACTAAGCAAATTCGTGCAGAAGTGCCATTGGCAGAGATGTTTGGCTATGCAACCCAACTTCGCTCTATGTCGCAAGGTCGTGCCACATACTCAATGGAATTCCAAAAATACGCAGAAATTCCAAAATCTGTTGCTGATGAAATCATTTCTAAATACAATGGCAAAAAAGATGATGATGACGAGTAAGGATAAGAACAAGCCAGTTCATATCATTAATCAGTCATCTAAAATCTAAAAGCAGTCATTTGGCTTATCGTTTTAATATTGAAGCGATAAGCTTAAGTAAAAATTTTAATTTTATCTCTCACCTAACATCAAGAGGAATAGCCCCATGGCCAAAGAGAAATTTGAACGAAACAAACCCCACCTAAACGTAGGCACAA
>ERZ1023302.14-NODE-14-length-27915-cov-6.135822_pt1 | contig 27915 bp, 24 predicted proteins | sample MGYA00380473_ERZ1023302 | MGnify/ENA primary metagenome ERZ1023302 (study PRJEB33173, sample SAMEA4830380) | metagenome | study: EMG produced TPA metagenomics assembly of the PRJEB25223 data set... | reverse complement strand
TGTAAAGGACCCCATAGGGCGGCGATGCCCGCTGCGATACAGGCATAAGGGGTTGCTCCTGTAGATCCTACCAAACGCACGGTTGAAGTTGAAGCGTTTTGTTCATGGTCGGCGTGCAAAGTAAAGATTTTATCCATCGCATCAACCAGCACAGGGTTGACTTTATATTGTGGGTCAGCAGGTGTGGCGAACATCATGTATAAGAAGTTCTCAGCATAACTAAAGTCATTGCGTGGGTACATGAATGGCTCACCTTTTGAGTATTTATAACTCATGGCGGCTAAGGTTGGAATTTTGGCAATTAAACGAATGGCGGTAATTTCACGCTGACGTTCATCGCTGATGTCCAAATTGTCATGATAAAACGCTGATAATGCGCCCACCACCCCCACCATGGTTGCCATAGGGTGAGCATCTCGGCGAAAACCTTCATAAAACTTACGTAACTGCTCATGCACACCAGCATGGTGTTTGACTTTATCATAAAAATCATCTTTTTGTTGCTGTGTTGGCAGTTCACCATAGAGTAGGGCGTAGCACACTTCTAGATATTCTGCTTTCTCTGCCAGTTGGTCAATAGGGTAACCACGGTGCAACAGCTCGCCTTTGTTGCCATCAATAAACGTGATTTTTGATTCAACAGGCGCAGTGACTTTAAAACCGGGGTCATAAGACCAATAGCCAGCATCTTGTAAGGCGGAGATATCAAGCACAGGTCGCCCTAATGTGCCGTTAATGATGGGCAACTCATATTCGTTGCCATCGACCAAAAGGGTTGCGTTTTTTTGTGATGTATTTGACATGATGTCTTGTCCTTTTTTCCATGAAGTCTATGGCGTCTGGGTCAGACGCTTGCATGTTTTAAACACACATAACGCCTGACTGACGCACATTGATGAATAGTATCCCAATTTGCAAATGAATGGGTATGTGATGCTGGTGTTGATAACTGACTTTTTAATGGCTGACATGCAAATGGCTGACTTGTAGAACTGGTTGTCATGATTGAATTTAATCAATTCATGATTGACTTTAATCAATAAAGGCTAATGATAATGGTTAATGACAAACAGATGCAAGAAATTTATGAATCAGCATTCATTCATGTTAACTTCAGTCATTTTAACTTTAATCATTTTAACTTTAATCATTTTAACTTCAATCAGTTTAAACAACGTCATCATCAGTGATAAACGTACCATCATAACAAAAACTTGGCAATTTTGCAGTCATAATTAACCACCATTCTTGTTGTTTGGGAACAATTTATTTGTAATTATGGGGCAGGGCTTTTATAATAGCAAAGATTTTATTATCAGTGATCTGTTGATGCTGTTGATGACTTGCCCATCGCTTGCCTGATAGCCTGCTAAGTTGTTTTAAGCTAAGCTGTTTTAATTAGTTGCTTTGTTTAGCCACTTTATTTGGTACTTTGTTTAGTTGTTTTGTCAGTTAAGTTAAGTTATTTTTATCAGCTATCTTGTTTATCCATTTGGACTGAAGTCATTTTACTGGGTCGCTGTTAACCCCATTTCATCATTACCATTTGCATCAAGTCAAAGATGCCTGTCTGTGTCAGAGATTGACATGTTGGCTGTCTTGATATTAAGCAAAAAGGATACCCACTGTGAAGAGTAACCGCCCCGTCAATCTCCAGCTTAGTCAGGTGATTAGCGTTAATGCCAAGTCTCCCATTGCCATCGCTTCTATTTTACACCGTATCTCTGGAGTCATTTTATTTTTACTCATTCCTGTCATATTGGTGATGTTACAAAACTCTTTGGCATCACCAGCTTCTTTTGCTGCCACGTTTGATAATGTGCTGGTGCGTTTTGTGGCATGGGTGTTTGTGGCATCAACCGCTTATCATTTTGTGATGGGCATCAAACATTTATCGGCAGACATGGGCATGAACGAAGAGTTGCAGTCAGGGCGTACTGCTGCGGTGGTGAGTTTTGTTGTTGCGGCCATTTTGATTGTGGCTTCATTTGTATGGGTGATGTTCTAATGATTAAAAATAATTCAGGGACCAAAAGTGCCACAGGTTTGACAGGTTCAGGTCTGCGTGATTGGGTGGTGCAACGTGTCAGTGCGGTGGTATTGGCGGTATATGGCTTGGTGTTGTTGGGATTTTTCTTGTTTAATGGCACAATTAGCTATCTTGATTGGGTGTCGTTTATGATGAGTTTACCCATGCGAGTGTTTAGTTTGCTTGCGATTTTGGCTTTGGCAGGTCATGCTTGGGTGGGTATATGGACGGTACTGACTGATTATGTTAAGTCTTCAGGATTGCGTTTGCTGTTACAATCTTTGATGATTTTGGCGGTATTGGTTTATTTATTTTGGGGCGTTATGATTTTTTGGGGGTCAGGGTTTGTTGTTTGATTCATCAAGCAAATGTGGTTTAAACATCACATTAATCATAAAAACTGGTTTAAATGCCTTAATCCAAACAACAGCAATCCAGTCAGGTAACTTTCCAAATAAGCTAAATTTGCCCAATCAGCTTTTTTTAAGCATTTGCTTTTTACAAGCTTTGGTTTTACATAGAATAGATTTGATAGCAGGAACATCATAATGGCGACAAAACAAGATAACACCATTGCAAATATCAAAACACTTAACTTTGATGCTGTCATCGTGGGCGGTGGTGGTTCTGGTATGCGTGCTTCATTGCAATTAGCCCAAGGGGGCATGAATGTTGCTGTCATTACTAAAGTATTCCCAACTCGCTCACACACAGTGGCTGCCCAAGGGGGAATTGGGGCAAGTTTGGGCAACATGAGTAACGATAACTGGCATTTTCATTTTTATGATACGGTCAAAGGCTCAGATTGGTTGGGTGATCAAGATGCCATTGAGTATATGTGTCGTGAAGCACCCAAAGTGGTGTATGAGCTTGAACATTTTGGCATGCCGTTTGATAGAAACGAAGACGGTACAATTTATCAGCGTCCTTTTGGTGGTCATACTTCCAATTATGGTGAAAAAGCCGTTCAGCGTGCGTGTGCTGCCGCTGACCGTACGGGTCATGCTTTGTTGCACACTTTGTATCAAAAAAACCTACAACAAGGCACGCAATTTTTTATTGAATGGATTGCTCTTGATTTAATTAAAGATGCTGATGGTAACATCAATGGGGTGATTGCCACTGACCAAGAGTCTGGCGATGTGGCGGTATTTCAAGCACCAACAACCATTCTTGCCACAGGTGGGGCAGGGCGTATCTTTGCTGCTTCAACCAATGCTTATATCAACACAGGTGATGGCTTGGGCATGGCGGTGCGAGCTGGTATTCCTTTGCAAGATATGGAATTTTGGCAGTTCCACCCCACGGGGGTGGCAGGGGCTGGCGTGTTATTGACTGAAGGTTGTCGTGGTGAAGGGGCGATTTTGCGTAACAAGGACGGTGAGCCGTTTATGGAGCGTTATGCCCCAACGGTCAAAGACTTGGCTCCCCGTGATTTGGTGTCTCGCTCTATGGACCAAGAAATCAAAGAGGGACGTGGTTGCGGTCCTGATGGCGATTATATCGTCATGGACATGACTCATTTGGGCGTGGATACCATCATGAAACGTCTGCCTTCGGTATTTGAAATTGGCAAAAACTTCGCCAACCTTGACATCACCAAAGAGCCGATTCCTGTGATTCCAACCATTCACTATATGATGGGTGGCATTCCTACCACCATTCACGGTCAAGTCATTGTGCCAGATTTACAAGCAGGCGTGAATGAAGATGGCTTGTATGCTCAAGGCAAAATCATCAAAGGCTTATATGCCATTGGTGAATGTGCGTGTGTCAGCGTACACGGAGCGAACCGTTTGGGTACGAACTCTTTACTGGATTTGGTGGTGTTCGGTCGTGCGGCAGGTAAGCACATCATTGATGAATTTCATCAAAATGACCACAATTATAAGCCCATGTCCCCCAGAGTGTTAGATGATACTTTGGCTCGTTTAAATAAGCTACAGCAATCCACTGATGGGCATAACGCTCAAGATGTTGCTGATGAGATTCGTCGTACCATGCAACGGCATGCAGGTGTGTTCCGAACACAAAAATTGCTTGATGAAGGGGTTGAGAAAATTTTGGCATTGGCTGATAAAGTCAATAACATTCATCTGGCAGATAAGTCGCAAGTCTTTAATACCGCACGCATCGAAGCGTTGGAAGTGTATAATTTATATGAAGTTGCCAAGGCAACCATCATTTCAGCATCTAAGCGTCATGAATGCCGTGGGGCTCATCATGTTGATGACTATGACCGTCCAGAAGATGACAGTTACGCACCAAACGGTCGTAATGACCATGAATGGATGAAACACACCCTATGGTACTCTGATGATAACAAAATCATCTATAAACCTGTGCGAAAAACACCATTAACTGTAGACTATGTTGAACCTAAGGTTCGTGTTTACTAATGTTTGACACTTGATTGATGCTTAATTAACAAAAGCTGAATTAACAAAATCAGAATTAACAAAAGCTTAATGAGTAATAAATGTTTGACTAACAATGGCTAACCGTGGGTTGAAACTAGGTTATAGGTAAACTAGATTAATGGGTCAACTGAGTGTTGACCACATAACGCCATAAACACATAATGCCATAAAATAGACCGTCTTTGATATTAACCGACATGATGAATTTGTGCCATTGTCTGTTAAACCGATGCCACAAATGACAAAAAATGACAAATGGGAGTAAGCACCATGAGCCGAGGCACTCGCACCATCGAAATTTATCGCTATGACCCCGATAAAGACAAAGCCCCATACATGCAAACTTATACGATTGAGCTATTAGACTCAGACCGCATGTTATTAGATGTGCTGTTACGTCTAAAAAAACAAGATGAAACGTTGACATTTCGCCGTTCGTGTCGTGAGGGCATCTGTGGCAGTGATGGCATGAACATCAATGGCAAAAATGGTCTGTCTTGCTTAATTAACATGAACACATTGCCAAAAAAAATCATCATTCGTCCGCTACCAGGTTTGCCTGTGGTGCGTGATTTGGTGGTGGACATGAACCAGTTTTATGAGCAGTACGAAAAAGTGCATCCATTTTTAATCAATGACCAACCTGCACCCCCTGCTGAACGCCTACAATCACCAGAAGAGCGTGAAAAGCTCAATGGCTTATATGAATGTATCTTATGTGCGTGTTGCTCAACATCTTGTCCATCGTTTTGGTGGAATCCAGATAAGTTCTTAGGGCCTTCTGCTTTGTTAAATGCGTATCGTTTTGTGGCAGACAGCCGTGATAATGACACACAAGCCCGTTTGGCACGCTTGGACGACCCATTTAGTCTGTTCCGTTGCCGTGGCATCATGAACTGTGTGTCAGTTTGTCCCAAGGGTTTAAATCCAACCAAAGCCATTGGGCATTTGCGTAATCTATTGCTTGAACAAGCTGGCTAATGCGTTTATCATCAACTAACGTAGATTGACGAAGGTAAATGCACACAGAAGACAAGACAGATGAATTTGTGTGCTTTTAATTTAAATCATTGAAGCCAATCATAAACACCTCTAAAAATCATCAAAAGTTGGAACTTATGAACACATCTAATCTCGATGTCTCACGTGGACACACTGAGCTGGCAGGCGATAATGCTGGCTACATCGAATATCTGTATGAACAGTATCTCAATGACCCAAACAGCGTCGATGCCGATTGGCAAGCATACTTTAAAGCGTATGACAGTGGCGAAGAAGCTCACCATTTGGCAATACAAGACCAGTTTTTGTTATTGGCACGCAACCAAACAGCCAACAAATCTGTTTTGGTCACCAATGATGGTGCGAGTGGTGAGTGTGTTGACCCCAATCAAATGGGGGTACAAAAACTCATATCCGCTTACCGTCGCCGTGGGCATCGTAAAGCCAAGCTTGACCCCTTGCATCTGCACCCCCGTGCTGAAGTTGAAGATTTGACTTTGGCATATCATGGGTTAAGTGATGCTGATTTAGACACGGTATTTCCAACCAGTGATTTGAACATTGGCAAATCTCAGGCGACTTTGCGTGAGATTATTGACGTTATGGAACGAGTCTATTGCAGTCACATTGGCGTAGAATACATGCACGTAACGACCAGTGCTGAGAAACGTTGGTTTGAAGAACAGCTTGAGAGCAATTTGGGGTTTATTCACTTTGATGATGATAAGAAAAAATCCATTTTAGAGCGATTGACCGCTGCCGAAGGTTTAGAAAAATACTTGGCACGCAAATATATCGGTGTCAAACGTTTTGGTTTAGAAGGGGGAGAAAGTTTTATCCCTGCGATGAATGAACTCATTCAGCGTGCAGGTGGCTATGGCACAAAAGAGATGGTCATTGGCATGGCTCACCGTGGTCGCTTAAATGTGTTGGTGAATATTTTGGGTAAAAACCCAGCCAGCTTGTTTGATGAATTTGATGGCAAAGTACAGCCTGAAAAAGGTTCAGGTGATGTTAAATATCATAACGGTTATTCGTCAAATGTGATGACTCCAGGTGGTGAAGTGCATTTGGCACTGGCATTTAACCCATCACATTTGGAGATTGTCTCACCTGTTCTTGAAGGGTCGGTACGGGCTCGTCAAATACGCCGTCATGACGAAACTGGCAATACCGTATTGCCGATTGTGGTACATGGCGATGCTGCTTTTGCAGGTCAAGGCGTGGTACAAGAAACATTCCAAATGTCACAAACTCGTGCTTATACCACAGGTGGTACGGTGCATTTTGTCATCAATAACCAAGTGGGGTTCACCACATCACGACAAGAAGATGCTCGCTCGACCGAATATTGTACCGACATTGCCAAGATGGTGCATGCACCGATTTTACATGTGAATGGTGATGACCCAGAAGCGGTGGTGTTTGCCACACAGATTGCCTTGGACTATCGTCATACCTTCAAAAAAGACATTGTGTTGGATATTTTTTGCTATCGCCGTAACGGACATAACGAAGCAGACGAGCCATCAGGCACACAACCTTTGATGTATGCCGTCATCAAAAAATTGCCAACCACTCGTGAACAATACGCCAAAAAGCTGATTGAAGCTGGGGTGATTGATGCTCAAACCGAAAAGCAATATGAAGATGGTTATCGTGAGTCATTAGATGAAGGCGAATATGTTGCCAATTCTTTGGTGCGTGAGCCTAATGCTGATTTATATGTTGATTGGTCGCCATATTTGGGGCATAAGTTTGAAGATGATTGGGACACCAGTGTCGATATTGATAAGTTAAAAGCTTATGGGCGACAAATGGCAAAACTGCCAGCAGGTTATCAGTTGCAACGCCAAGTACAAAAGGTAGTGGAGCAACGCCTTGCCATGCAAACAGGCGAAGAGCCATTAAACTGGGGAGCAGCAGAGACATTGGCATATGCCACTTTGGTAGAAGAAGATTATTTGGTGCGAATCACAGGGGAAGATGTGGGGCGTGGCACATTCTCACATCGGCACAGTGAACTTTATGATGTCAATACTGGTGAGATGTATGTGCCACTTGCCCATATGAGTGACTCCCAAGCACGTTTTGCCACTTATAATTCGCTGTTATCAGAAGAAGCGGTATTGGCATTTGAATATGGCTATTCCACCACCATACCCAAATCTTTGATAGTGTGGGAAGCTCAGTTTGGTGATTTTGCCAATGGTGCCCAAGTGGTTATTGACCAGTTTATTTCCAGTGGGGAGACCAAATGGCAACGTGTCAGCGGTTTAACCATGCTGTTGCCACATGGTTATGAAGGTCAAGGTCCAGAGCATTCCTCTGCTCGCCTTGAACGCTATTTACAACTGTGTGCTGAAGACAATATGCAGGTCATCACGCCCACGACACCAGCACAGATATTCCATGTCTTACGCCGTCAGGCCATTCGTCCAATTCGTAAGCCACTTATTGTCATGTCACCTAAGAGCTTATTGCGTCATAAACTGGCGGTATCTAACCTAGAAGAACTGGCAAATGGTAAGTTTGAAACAGTGATATCAGAGACAGATGCACTCGATACCAACAAAGTCACTCGTTTGGTTTTTTGTGGTGGCAAGGTCTACTATGACCTACTTGAAAAACGCCGTGAATTGGATTTAGAGCATGTGGCGATTGTGCGTATTGAGCAGTTATACCCATTGCCAGAGGCACGCATATTAGAAGAGATTGGCAAATATCCCAATTTAGAAGACATCTTATGGACGCAAGAAGAGCCACGTAACCAAGGGGCTTGGTATTATCTGGCACCGCATATGTTCCGCCTGATTGCACCACCGAAGCCTGCAACACGCCCAACCAAAGCGTATTTGCGTGATCCAGTAGCACGCCCACCATCAGCAGCCCCAGCGACTGGCTCGCCAAAAATTCATGCTCAACAGCAGGAGGACTTGGTTCATCGTGCGTTGGGATTGGAGAAATCTGAATAAAGAAATCTGAATAAATTGGTATTTTTTAAATCATGACTTTTTAATTCGACTTTTTAATTCAATGGTGCTTGAAACGTATGGTCGGTAAATCAGTGGTCAGTGAATTAATAGACACAATCATTGAATTGACCAACAATCTTATCATTTAAAAAAATTTTCAAAGGAGCCTTTCATGGCAGATATCAAAGCCCCCGTATTTCCAGAGTCCGTTGCTGATGGCACGATTGTTGAGTGGCATGTCAGTGAAGGTGAGCAAGTCAATCGTGATGACGTATTGGCAGAGATTGAGACTGATAAAGTGGTCTTAGAAGTTGTTGCCCCTGATGATGGTGTGCTCACCAAAATCGTTAAAGGTGTGGATGAAACGGTACAATCAGCTGAACTGATAGCCCAATTTGAAGCAGGTGCAACAGGCTCTGTGTCCGATGATGGCCAAACTGAAGACAACCAAACTGAAGACAACCAAGCAAAAGATACCCAAGCTGACAAACCAAAAGCCAACCAAGATTCTCCTGCCAAAGATGATGGCAACACACCCACAGACATCAATGCTGAAGGTAGCCCAGCGGTGCGTAAGGCCGCCCGTGAGACAGGTATTAACCCTGCTGACGTACAAGGCAGTGGTCGTGGCGGCCGTGTTACCAAAGAAGACATGAAATCACCAACCTTAAAAGCAGACAGCAACATCAAATCTGACAGTGGACGTCCAGTTGCTGAATCAGTTGGTGAGCGTGTTGAAAAGCGTGTGCCAATGACTCGTTTGCGTAAGACAGTTGCCAATCGCTTGCTGGCCGCCACCAATGACACCGCCATGTTGACCACGTTTAATGAAATCAACATGAAGCCACTGATGGACATGCGTAGCAAATACAAAGACCAGTTTGAAAAGCGTCATGGGGTAAAATTGGGCTTTATGTCCTTGTTTGTTAAAGCCGCCACCGAAGCCTTAAAACGCTTCCCAGCGGTTAATGCTTCGATTGATGGTGATGATATCGTCTATCATGGCTATTATGATGTGGGTGTGGCGGTGTCGTCTGACCGTGGTTTGGTTGTGCCTGTCTTACGTAACACTGATCGCATGAGCATGGCAGAAGTTGAAGATGGCATTCGTCAGTATGCCAATAAAGCTCGTGATGGCAAGTTATCATTGGACGAAATGACGGGTGGCACATTCACCATTACCAATGGTGGTGTGTTTGGCTCTTTGATGTCAACTCCCATTTTAAATCCACCACAAACTGCCATCTTAGGCATGCACGCCATCAATGAACGTCCCATGGCGGTTAATGGTGAGGTAAAAATCTTACCGATGATGTATGTGGCGTTGTCTTATGACCATCGTCTGATTGATGGTAAAGATGCGGTACAGTTTTTGGTTACCATTAAAGAGTTGGTGGAAGACCCAACCATGTTATTATTGGACTTATGATGTTTGAGACTGATGGTACTCATGGCAATCTGTTCATTGTGATGTGAGTGATGTGATTGGTCATATGTTATAGATAAATAGATAATACGTTATTTTAAAATTTTAAGGAAAAACCATGAAAAACAGTTATGATTTGGTCGTCATCGGTGGTGGTCCTGGTGGTTATGAAGCCGCCATTCGTGCGGGCCAATTGGGCATGAGTGTTGCCTGTATCGAAAAACGAGTACATAAAGGTGAGCCTGCTTTGGGCGGTACTTGTCTCAACGTCGGCTGTATCCCATCAAAAGCCTTGTTAGACAGCTCACACCGTTATGAAGCCACTCAACATGAGCTTAGTGAACACGGCATCAGCACAGGTGATGTCAGCATCGATGTCAAAAAAATGTTGCAACGTAAAGACAACATTGTCAAAGGGTTAACTGGTGGGGTGGCTGCTTTATTAAAAGGCAACGGTGTTGACTGGTTACAAGGCGTAGGCACGCTCGAAGATGGTAAAGGCGACAGCAAAAAAATCACCTTTACCCCATTAGATGAGTCACAAGAAGCCCAAAGCATCACTGCCAAATACGTCATTTTAGCGGCAGGTTCTGTCCCTATTGAGATTCCTGTTGCCAAAACTGATGGCGAGTATGTCGTTGACTCAACTGGGGCATTAGAGTTTGCTGAAGTGCCTAAGCGTTTGGGTGTGATTGGGGCAGGAGTCATTGGTTTGGAACTTGGCTCAGTGTGGCGTCGTTTGGGCAGTGATGTGGTGGTGTATGAAGCCATGCCTGAGTTTTTGGCAGCAGCAGATGATGACATTGCCAAAGAAGCTGGCAAATTGCTCAAAAAACAAGGTCTGGATATCCGTGTGGATACCAAGGTTACCAATGCCCAAGTCAAAGATGGCCAAGTAGAAGTAACCAGTGAAAAAGGTGGTGAAAGCAGTACAGACACTTTTGATAAACTGATAGTCTGTGTGGGTCGTGGTGCTTATTCACAAAGATTGCGTGGTGAAAACAGTGGTGTAAAAATGACCGATCGTGGTTTGGTTGAAGTTGATGACCAATGTAAAACCAACCTTGACGGTGTGTATGCCATTGGTGACTTGGTGCGTGGACCCATGCTTGCTCATAAAGCCATGGAAGAAGGCATGATGGCGGTTGAACGCATTCATGGTGAGAAACCACAAGTCAACTATGACACCATCATCAGCGTGATTTATACGCATCCAGAGATTGCCTGGGTTGGCATGACCGAACAACAAGCCATTGAAAAAGGTCATGAAGTGAAGACAGGCACGTTTAGCTTGGCGGCAAATGGTCGTGCTTTAGCACAAGGTGAAGGCATGGGTCTGTTCAAAGTGGTGGCAGATGCTAAAACTGACCGCCTGCTTGGCATGCACATGGTTGGCGTTGGTGCAGGAGACATCGTTCACCAAGGTATGATAGCCATGGAATTTGTCTCTAGCATTGAAGACTTACAGTTGATGACCTTTGCTCACCCAACTGTCTCAGAAGCGGTACACGAAGCAGCATTATCAGCAGATGGCAGAGCCATTCATGCCATTCAACGCAAAAAACGCAACAAATAATGCCCAGCGCCTATCATGTCCATGTTTATCACACCAATCCTTATCATGATAGGACGCTTATCATCGTGGTTTAACTGTGTATGGAGTTTCATTAAAGCCACATGAAAACCACATGAAAGCCACATGAATTAAAATCAAAAAGACAAAAGGACACTCTCAATGAATCTACATGAATATCAAGCCAAAAACTTACTAAAATCTTATGGCTTACCCATTCAAGAAGGCATCATCGCCCATAATGGTGATGAAGCTGCCGATGCGTTTGATAAAACCCCAACAGATGTTGCGGTCATCAAAGCCCAAGTGCATGCTGGTGGTCGTGGTAAGGCTGGTGGTGTAAAACTGGTCAAAAGCCGTGAAGAAGCCAAACAAGTTGCCGAAGAGCTTATCGGTAAAAACTTGGTAACTTACCAAACTGATGCTGACGGCCAACCAGTTAACTTTGTGTTGGTTGCCGAAGACATGTATCCTGTACAGACCGAGCTGTATTTGGGTGCGGTGGTTGACCGCTCAACCCGCCGTGTGACTTTTATGGCATCAACTGAAGGTGGGGTTGAAATTGAAAAAGTGGCAGAAGAAACACCTGAGAAAATCTTTAAAATCAGCGTTGACCCTATGATTGGTCTATTACCCTTTGAAGCACGTGAAGTGGCATTTAAGCTTGGCTTAGAAGGCAAGCAAGTTAATCAGTTTGTTAAAATCATGACAGGGGCGTATCAAGCGTTTGTGGACAATGATTTTGCCCTATTTGAAATCAACCCATTGGCAGTGCGTGAAAATGGCGAGCTTGCTTGTGTTGATGGCAAAATCGGTATTGACTCAAATGCCTTATATCGCCTACCAAAAATTGCACAAATGCGAGATACTTCGCAAGAAAATGAGCGTGAGCTTAAGGCTTCTGAATTTGAGCTTAATTATGTCGCCTTAGAGGGCAACATCGGTTGTATGGTCAATGGAGCAGGTCTTGCCATGGCAACCATGGACATCATCAAGCTTTATGGTGGCCAACCAGCCAACTTCCTAGATGTGGGTGGTGGTGCAACCAAAGAGCGTGTGGTTGAAGCCTTTAAAATTATCCTAGAAGATGACAGTGTACAAGGCGTATTGATTAATATCTTTGGTGGCATCGTTCGCTGTGACATGATTGCTGAAGCCATCATCGCAGCGGTAAAAGAAGTGGACGTTAAAGTGCCTGTCGTTGTACGCCTAGAGGGCAACAATGCTGAAAAAGGTGCTCAGTTATTGGACGAATCAGGGCTACAACTTATCTCTGCTCAAGGCCTGTCTGACGCTGCCCAAAAAATCGTTGATGCTGTCAAAGCCTAATAAGTGCATGTCAAAGCGTCATAATATAAAAGAATAGGAGAAAATAATGAGTGTACTGATTAATAAAGACACCAAAGTGTTGGTACAAGGTTTTACTGGTAAAAATGGCACATTCCACTCAGAACAGGCCATCGAATACGGCACAAAAATCGTTGGTGGTGTTACCCCAGGTAAAGGTGGACAAACACACTTAGACTTGCCAGTATTTAACACCATGAATGAAGCGGTCAAAGCCACTGGAGCAAACGCATCTGTTATCTATGTGCCAGCCCCATTTGTGCTGGACTCAGCCATCGAAGCCATCGACTCAGGTGTCAAATTGGTGGTCATCATCACCGAAGGCGTGCCTACCATGGACATGCTAAAAGTCAAACGCTACCTAGAAAATCATAACGCAGACTTAGTTGCCAAAGGTGAAGACATCGTGCGTATGGTTGGTCCTAACTGCCCAGGTGTCATCACCCCAGGCGAATGCAAGATTGGCATCATGCCCGGTCACATTCACCAAAAAGGCAAAGTGGGCATCATCTCTCGTTCTGGCACATTGACCTATGAAGCGGTTGCTCAGACCACCAAACTGGGTTTTGGTCAATCCACTTGTATTGGCATCGGTGGTGATCCCATTCCGGGCATGAACCAAATCGATGCCCTAAAACTGTTTCAAGATGACCCACAGACTGAAGCCATTGTGCTTATCGGTGAAATTGGTGGCACTGCCGAAGAAGAAGCGGCTGCCTTTATCAAGGGTAACGTTACTAAACCAGTCATTGGCTATATCGCTGGCGTAACTGCACCAAAAGGTAAACGCATGGGACATGCTGGGGCAATCATCTCTGGTGGCAGTGGCACTGCTGAAGAGAAATTTAAAGCCTTTGAAGATGCTGGCATCGCCTATACTCGTGACCCATCTAAGATTGGTGAAAAGGTGAAAGAAGTGACAGGTTGGTAAGTCTGTATTAGGGCGTGTCCTCAATCTGAACGACTTCGTCTAAATGGGCTAAAAATGGCTAAATTTTGTCAAACGTGCGTCAAATGGCTGGTTAATATTGCAATATTACCTGCACCATTTTCCTTGTTTGACGGCAATTTATCGCATTTTTATCACCATTTTCAAAATGAGGACACGCCCTAGAATCATTAATACGAGTCATTCATAACTGAAGTTACGTAGATTTTTTTATGACCTTTGTGTAACTTCAGTTGCTAAATGACTTTGGTGGCTAATTTTAGGGTGGCTAATTTTAGTTGCTAAATTGGCTAATGTGCCATTTTTTTATGCCATTATTTCATCTCACCCACCATCAAATCCCCCATCATCAAAAGAAGTCTTCTTTATGTCTCAAATTACCCACGCCGTCATTCCTGTGGCAGGTTTTGGCACACGTATGTTGCCCTTATCTAAGTCCATTCCCAAAGAGATGTTGCCACTTGGGGATAAACCTGCCATTCACTATGTGGTGCAAGAAGCAATTGATGCTGGTATCAAACACATTGTGCTGGTTACTCACCCACAAAAGCAAGCGATAGAAAATTACTTTGATATGAACAGTGAGTTAGACAGTCAATTACGCCACAAAGGCAAAGACGCATTGGCAGATGGCTTAAACTGGTTGCCTAAAGATGTGCAGATTTCTGCCATCAGGCAAGGTGAGCCATTGGGGTTAGGGCATGCGGTATTACAAGCTCGCTCCATTATTGGTGATAGGCCATTTGCTGTGCTGTTGCCCGATGTGTTGTTAGACCCTTTTGTTACTGATATGACCAAAGACAATTTGGCTTATATGCTTAAAGTCTTTGATAAAATTGGGCAGTCGCAGATTTTGGTGAGTCAGGTGGCTGATGATGATGTGTCTAAATATGGCATTGCCAAATTGGGTGAGAATCAACCTGACTTATCTACCGATGGCAATGGTGATGGCAACAGCAACATGAATGTCAGCTTTGCTGTGGCAGGGTTTGTGGAAAAGCCAACATTGGCAGATGCCCCCTCTCGTTTGGCAGTGGTGGGGCGTTATGTGTTTACCAATGATATTTTTGATTACCTTGCTAAGACACAGCCGAGCGTTGGTGGTGAAATCCAACTCACTGATGCCATTGATGCCCTTATTCAAACTCAAGGTGTGAGTGTAACAACCATGGTGGGTAAAAGCTTTGATGCTGGTGACATGCCAAGTTATCTACAAGCTTTTGATTATTTTTCTAAACACATATTTGCCAGATAGCCATTGCAAATGGTCATTTAAAATAGCCATCCAAACATGACAAATAACGCAAATCAGACACAAGACCGTCAGGCAGTCATGTCTGCCATCGATGGTTTGCCTTGGCAACAGTTAGTGGCACATGCCAAACGCCCATTGAGCCTAAGCAAACTATTTGCTCAAAATAACGTGTCAGCTAACATCTCCGTGACTGCGCTGCAAAGCGACCGTGCCAAAGTGTATTCAGCATCTTTGGCAGATTTGTATATGGACTACAGCAAGCAGTTGGTGGACAATGACATCATGAGTGCCTTGTTGGCATTGGCAGACAGTTGTAACTTACGTCAGCGTATTTGTGATTTGTTATCAGGTAAAAAAGTCAACTCAAGTGAAAACCGTCCTGCCTTACACACGGCGTTGCGATTACCCAAACAGCCCAATGCTGATTTGGTTAGTGATGGCATCATTGATGGCATTACTGATGACGTGCATGACAGCTTAGATAAAGTGGCGGACATGGCAAACCGCATTCGTAGTGGCATGTGGCGTGGCTATTCAGGTAAGGCGGTAACTGATGTGGTTAATTTGGGCGTGGGTGGTTCAGATTTAGGTCCTTTGATGGTAACAACGGCATTACAAGAGTGGGCGGATACGGACATTCGTGTGCATTTTGTTTCTAATATGGATGGCAGTCAGCTGGAGAGTTTACTCAAACATCTTAATCCAGAAACCAGCCTATTTATCATCTCATCAAAATCTTTTGCCACAGTGGATACCTTATCCAATGCCAAGAGTGCTTTGGCATGGCTTTGCCAATTCACCACTGAAGCTGCCGCTTTACGTAGGCATTTTATTGGCATTTCTGCCAATTTATCAAAGGTCAGTGCGTGGGGTATCCACCCTGACAATCAACTTAAGTTTTGGGATTGGGTGGGTGGTCGTTTTTCTCTGTGGTCAGCGATTGGCTTGGCAATCGCAGTGCGTGTGGGTATGGAACAATTTCGAGCGTTATTGGCTGGGGCAAATGCAATGGATGAGCATTTTGCTAAAGCACCATTCACGCAAAACTTGCCTGTTTTGATGGGCTTGTTGGCCGTGTGGAATGCAACTTTTTTACGCATCAATGCTCATACGGTATTGCCCTATGATGGACGGCTGACTTATTTTCCCAGCTATCTTACTCAGTTAGAAATGGAGAGCAATGGTAAGTCGGTGAGCATCGATGGCAATCCTGTGAGTTTTGCCACTTGTCCGATTTTATGGGGGGAAATTGGCTCAAATGCTCAGCATGCGTTTTATCAGCTGTTGCATCAAGGCACACAACGGGTATCTTGTGATTTCATCGCCTGTGTCAATCGCTATGATGACACAGTCACGGATAACGTGAAACACCATGATGGACATGGTGATGATAATATGAAACATGCCAATCGTGTGAATCTAAAAGAGCAACATCAGTTAAGCCTTGCTAATTGTTTGGCACAAAGTCGAGTGCTGGCATTTGGTAATGCCGCCAATAATTCTTCTGTCATTCAAGATGATGGCGTTACTCAAGATGATGGTGTCATTCAAGATGATGTGCAGAAATTTCGTCATTATCATGGTAACCAACCGTCCACAACGTTACTGATTGATAGATTGACACCGCATAATTTAGGCATGTTAATCGCTTTATATGAGCATAAAGTGTATGTGATGGCATCGATTTGGCACATTAATCCTTTTGATCAGTGGGGGGTAGAAATGGGCAAAAAAGTGGCAGATGACGTGTATCAACAGTTGATAACAAATAAACACAATCAAGTGGCTGATGGGGTGTTTGATGCGTCTACACAACAGCTGTTAAGCCACATCAAGCAACAACAATCACAGACAATAAAATGACATCATCAGTAAAATGATGATATTAGGGCGTGTCCTCAATCTGAACGACTTCGTCTAAATGGGCTAAAAATGGCTAAATTTTGTCAAACGTGCGTCAAATGGCTGGTTAATATTGCAATATTACCTGCACCATTTTCCTTGTTTGACGGCAATTTATCGCATTTTTATCACCATTTTCAAAATGAGGACACGCCCTAACCATATTAACGACTTTGGAAATTTGTATATGCCCCATTTTTCTCCCATGACCATGTCATCTTTTAAAGCTTATGATATTCGTGGTGAATTGGGTGTTAATTTAGACACTGATATTGCTTATCGTATTGGAAGGGCATTTGCTCAAATATTATTGTCGCAATTTGACACATCACAACAACATGATGACAAGCTTATTCAATCCATCGTCATCGGCTGTGACATTCGCCCATCTAGTCTTGAGCTTAAGCAGTCTTGTGTTCAGGGCATTCAAGATGCGGGTGTCAACGTCATCGACCTTGGTATGACAGGCACAGAAGAGGTGTATTTTGCCACCAGTCATCATCATGCCATGGGTGGCATTGAGGTGACTGCCAGTCATAATCCCATCAATTACAATGGTCTTAAACTGGTGCGTGAAGGCTCTCGCCCCATCAGTGCGGACACAGGGCTTGTCGACATTAAAAAAATCGCTGAGCAAGGCGACTTTAAAACGGCCGATAAAAAAGGTGAGTATGCCCTAAAAGATGACAAATCCGCCTATATCGAGCATTTATTAACGTACATTGATGTTGATAACTTAGCACCATTAAAGCTGGTGATTAATTCAGGTAATGGCAGTGCAGGCCCTGTGGTTGATGCCATTGAAGCACGCTTAAAACAAACTGCCCATGTTCCCATTGATATCATTAAGGTGCATCATAAGCCTGATGGCAGTTTTCCCAATGGCATTCCTAATCCCATGATCATTGCCAATCGTAACAGCACCACATCAGCGGTCAAAGCACATGGGGCGGATTTAGGGATTGCTTTTGATGGGGATTTTGATCGGTGTTTTTTCTTTGATGAAACAGGTCAGTTTATTGAAGGAAGTTATGTGGTGGGTATGTTGGCACAGGCATTTTTACACAAATATGCAGGTGAAAGCATTGTTTATGACCCAAGAGTGATTTATAACACTCAAGCCATCATTGAAAACAATGGGGGGCAAGCGGTCATCAGCAAATCTGGGCATTCGTTCATTAAGCAAGTCATGCGTGAGCATGGAGCGGTATATGGTGGTGAGATGTCGGCACATCATTATTTCCGTGATTTTCATTATTGCGACAGTGGTATGATTCCTTGGTTGTTAACCATTGAGCTGTTATCGGTGTCAGGCAAATCACTGTCTGAGCTTGTCGGAGCGATGATTGAGCGGTATCCAAGCTCAGGTGAGATGAATTTTCGTTTAACTGACATTGACAGTGCCACCATCATTTGGCGTCTTGAGAAGCAGTATGCTCATGCCAATCCAAGCAAAAGTACGGTTGACGGCTTAAGCCTAGACTTTGGTGACTGGCGGTTTAATCTGCGTGTGTCCAACACTGAGCCATTGATGCGTTTAAACATTGAAACCCAAGGTGATGCTGCCTTATTACAAGACAAAGTGACTGAAATCAGCGAATGGATTGAAGGACAAGGTGGGGTGTTGGTTTAAGCGTCAGATTGATGTGGCATTAAGCCAGTTTTGTCGTTGCTTTTTTGTGCTGTCAATGTGCATGATGAGTATTCATATCGAAGCTGTTGGTAAAGTCTGTTAAAATACAGCTTATTATTTTTTAATATCAGCCAATCAATATCAGCCAGTCGTGTACCAATGACCAACTCAAAAAAATACCCAAAGACCAATGCCAATGCCAATGCCAATGCCAATGCAAAAACCATCTCTGCCAAAATACTGGGGATAAGCCAAGCTGACTTGCCCAACTCCATCATAGAAATCATTACCACATTGACAAAAGCGGGATTTGAAGCCTATGTGGTGGGGGGTGGGGTGCGTGATATCCTGTTGGGGCAAAATCCTAAGGATTTTGATGCCGTTACCAATGCCAAACCGCATGAAGTCAAAGATGTGTTTGGTAAACGCTGTCGCATCATTGGTAGGCGTTTTGAGCTGGCCCATGTGTTCTCTGGTCGTGATATGATAGAAGTGGCGACCTTTCGAGCACCACCCAAAGGCGATGCCCATACCACCGAAGATGGCATGTTGATGCGTGATAACGTTTGGGGCGACATCAATCAGGACTTTGCTCGGCGAGATTTTTCAGTCAATGCTTTGTATTACCAACCCCTTAAGGGTGAAATCAAAGACTTTTGTGGGGCGATTGATGATATCCAGTCTAAGACTCTAAAATTGCTTGGTCATGCTTCTGTTCGTGTGGAAGAAGACCCCGTGCGTCTGCTGCGTGCATTGCGTTTTAAGGCAAAATTGGGTTTTGAGTTTGATGATGAGCTGGCGAAACAATTTAACAACAAAAACTGGGCGTTGCTTGAACAGGTCTCACCCCATCGTTTGTATGATGAAACCCAAAAAATGTTCATAGGGGGTTACATTGTGCCGCTGTTGCCGTTATTGTTTGAGTATCAAGCCATTGAACAATTAATGGTTTATCCACCCAATGCCCCAACCGCTTTGCTAAAGCAAGTTGCCATGAATACTGATAAACGCATCGCTTCTGGTAAAAGCATCAATCCAGCCTTTTTTTATGCTGCCTTGCTTTGGGAAAATTACCTATATCAGTTGAACAAATTTAAAAAACAAGGGCATCATTTTACGCATGCTCAGGAAAAAGCCGCCAGTAAAGTCATTGACCGTCAACGACTAAAAACCGCCATTCCAAGATTTGCTGAGCAGTTTATTAAAGACATTTGGTTACTACAGCCACGCCTTGCCAATCCCAAACATAAGCAAATCTTAACCATCAGCGAGCATGCAAGGTTTCGAGCGGGATTTGATTTTTTGTTATTACGAGAAATGGCAGGCGAAGATGACATCGCCTTTAGTGAGCCTACCAATGGCATGGGTGTATGGTGGCAAACGTTTCAGACCATGAACGACCGTGAACAGCGACACGCCATTGACCAATTGACCAATCAAGAGAGACGCAGCAGCAAACACCGTCGCCAACGTCTGCAATCATATGATATGGATGACCCAAGCGACCGCATGGCAACCGACACATTCGCAAATCATCAGTTGCACACTGGGTTGCATATTGGTGAGCAGTCAAACACACAGACCAATACCAACCGTCATGCTGAGCACAACCACCGTCAAAAAGAAAAAGCCCAACTGCAACAGTTATCTTTATCCGAGCAAACTTTGAGCGAACAAGCACAGAAAAAACAGCCATCGCCTTTATTCACGGTGCTGACCAGTGATGCCACCCAAGAAACCCCAAAACAACCAACCATCAAAAAACAAAACAAACAACAGCAAAAAAGCACGCAAAACATAAGCCAACATCATAAAACTAAAGACGCCGTACAAAACACTGTACAAGATACTGTACAAGACACTGTACAAAACACGACAAGAAACGCTGTGCCAGATGCTGTAATACCTTTAACACCAAGCCAAGCTAAAAATGAGCTGAGTCATTACCTGCCCATACCCAATCAGCGTCGCCATAAAAAAATGTCATCAATGACATAAAGAATAAAATCAGGTTAAAATCAGGTTAAAATCAGGTTAAAATCAGGTTTAAGAAGAGAATAAAGTTTGGTTCTATGAACACATCTGAGAATTGGATAGGTTGTTTTATTGGACTTGGTGGCAACATTGCCAATGAACTTGGCACTCCCACCGAGCATGTCATCAACGCCGTACAAGCCTTCAAACAGTCGCCACATTTTACTGATGTGAAAATGTCATCACTGTATCAATCCAAAGCCTTTGGCATCACCGACCAACCTGATTTTATCAATGCGGTATTAAGTGCCAATACCAACTTGCCACCGCTTGAGCTGCTTAATTTTTGTCAAGGTCTTGAACAGACCGCCAAAAGAGTGCGATTGCGTCATTGGGGTGAGCGGTCTTTGGATGTGGATATTTTGTTATATGGTGATAAACGCATTCATCATCAGCGGCTGACCGTGCCACATCAAGGCTTATTTGAACGAAATTTTGTGTTAATCCCAATGCTTGAAATTGATGATTGTTTGGTGGTTAATGGGCAAAAATTGGCGGATTTAAATGAAAGTAACAATTGGCAAGGTTTGAATAAACTGACATGAGTTTGGATAAACTGGCATCAAAGGAGCAGCACATGACCCCTGTTTTTATCAATCCATTTACCGATTATGGCTTTAAAAGACTGTTTGGTGAAGAAGCCAGTAAACCATTTTTAATTGATTTTTTAAACTCAATATTGCCCAAAAAACATCAAATTGCTGATTTAATTTTAAAAAACAGTGAGCGAATGGGCTTTACAGATTTTGACCGTAAAGCCATCTATGACATTTATTGTGAAAGCGTGGCAGGTGAAAAATTCATCGTTGAGTTGCAACGTGCCAAACAAACCTTTTTTAAAGACCGAACGCTTTATTATTCAACATTTCCCATCATTGAACAAGCCCAAAAAGGCGATTGGAATTATGAACTTAAGGCGGTGTATTGTATCAGCATTTTGGATTTTTTATTTGATGAGCATAAAGATGACCAAGAGGTCATTTATAATGTTCAGTTAAAAGACCAAAACAATCAAATTTTTTATGAAAAATTTAATTTAATTTACTTGCAATTACCCAACTTTTGTAAATCAGAAGCGGAATTGAACACCAATTTGGACAGATGGTTATTTTTTATTAAAAATTTAGAAGACCTGCAGCATATCCCTGCCATTTTTCAAAATAGCTTGATTGAACAAGCGTTTGATAAAGCAAAAATTGCCAATTTTAACCCCCAAGAAATGAGTAAATATCGAGACAGTTTAAAAATATACTGGGATAATTATAATGTGGTTAATACCGCCAAACAAGAAGGCATTGAACAGGGGCTTGAGCAAGGCATTAAGCAAGGTCTTGAACAAGGCATTAAGCAAGGCCTTGAACAGGGCATTGAACAAGGTAAAAAACAACAAGCCCTTGAAACCGCAAAGACCTTAAAACAACTAAATACCCCTGTTGAAACGATTATCCAAGCCACCATGCTAAGTGCCGAAGAAATTAAACAGCTATGACTGAAACGGTCATCACTTAAACAGCCATTACCCTAAAAAGGCAATCCTATGAGCGACCAAGCCCCATCATCATCAACCACCCCCAAACCCAAAGCACCCATCACCCTATCTACTTTAAACAAACTAAAAGCAGAGGGTAAAACATTTTCTTGCCTAACTTGTTATGATGCCAGTTTTGCTCACGCCATGCAGTTGGCGGACATTGACACCATTTTAATCGGTGATAGTCTGGGCATGGTTGTCCAAGGGCAAAGCTCAACCTTGCCAGTGGGCGTTCAAGACATGGTTTATCACACTCAAAATGTGGTGCGTGGTAATTCTCATGCCTTAATCTTATGCGATTTGCCATTTATGAGTTATGCCACCTTATCTGATGCCATTGCCAGTGCCAAGGCGGTCATGCAGGCAGGGGCGAATGTGGTCAAAATTGAAGGGGGCAGCGAGCTTGCTCCGATGGTGTCCGTTTTGGCAAATAACGGCGTACCCACTTGCGTGCATTTGGGATTAACGCCGCAGTCGGTCAATGTCTTTGGTGGCTATAAAGTACAGGGCAAAACGGACGCCCAAGCGGATAAATTGATGAAAGACTGTACGGCGGTGGTGAATGCTGGGGCGAGTCTTTTGTTGCTTGAATGCGTGCCAGCATCGCTTGCCAAAGCCGTTACCGAGCGGTTCACTGTGCCTGTCATTGGCATTGGGGCAGGGGTGGATTGTGATGGGCAAGTGTTGGTCATGCACGACATGCTGGGCGTTTATACCCGAAAACCTGCCAAATTTGTCAAAAACTTTTTGACCGATGACAGTAACCAAACCAAAGACATTGTTGGGGCGTTTAAGGCCTATCATCATGCAGTCAAGCAGCGTGCCTTTCCAACAAAACAGCACAGTTTTTAGCAATGGATTTTAGTAATTGATGATGTTAGTAAATAAAAGTGTCTTGCATTGTATGACATCATACATTTATACTGTGGCGAGATTCATTGATTAGGAGCCACTGCCATGTATGACAGTTCTTTTAGTTTTCGCACGCATGAAAGCATTAAAAATCAAGCATTTGATGTCATCAGAAGTTATGGTTTATCGCCTGCTCAGACGTTTAATATGTTTTTAACACAGATTGCCATCAGCAAACAAATTCCATTAAGTTTGGATTATCAGCCCAATACTGTGACCGCTGATGCCATAAAGGAATTGATAGATGGTCAGGGTGAGACGTTTGAAGCAAATGACGTTGCTGATTTTCAACAACATATGATGGCTTTGACCAATCCAGATGTGAGCGAGTAAATGAAGTATTCGCTCAGTAAAAGTTATAAACGTGATATTAAAAAACTGTCATCAGAAGTCCTATCAAGCCCTGAGTTGATAGAAGTTTTATATTGTATTTTTAAGCAAAAACCCCTACCAGCACAGTATAAAGACCATGCGTTGACTGGAAACTGGCAAGGTTTTCGTGATTGTCATGTCAAAAATGATTTGGTTTTGATTTATCGCATGGTTGATGGTGAGTTGCAACTTGCTCGATTAAACACACATTCAGAAGTTTTTGGTTAAATGAAGACGGTTAAATCACTGTCATTAAACCTTTAAACAGCACACCTTTACGATGGATTAGCATATTCATGGCAGAGCATACGCACGGTAAAGCATGGTCTTTAGAAAATCATGCACTTTAGGATAAAAACATGAACATTTTTCACACCATCAAAGACTTAAAAAATGAATTAAACCCCTTACGCCACCAAAAAATAGCCTTAGTCCCAACCATGGGCAATTTACATGATGGGCATTTATCCCTTGTGGCACTTGCCAAGCAACATGCCGATGTTGTGGTGGTGAGTATCTTTGTCAATCCCACTCAGTTTGGGGCGGGTGAAGACTTTGCCAGTTACCCACGCACGCTTGATGACGATTGCCAAAAACTTGCCAAAGCTGGCGTGGCGTTGGTTTTTGCCCCAAGTGTGGACGAGATGTATCCTGTCTATCCGCCCAATGTTCAAATCCTATCAGGCAGCATCAGCAAGATATTATGTGGTCAGACACGCCCCACGCATTTTGACGGTGTTGGGCTTGTGGTGAGTAAGCTGTTTAATATCGTTCGCCCTGATGTGGCGGTATTTGGCAAAAAAGACTACCAGCAACTTGCCATCATTGCCCAATTGGTGCAAGAATTAAATTTTGAGATTGACATTATTGGCGGTGAGATTGTCAGAGCCGATGACGGTTTGGCGTTATCGTCTCGCAACCAGTATTTGACCGAGCAAGAGCGTGCCATCGCCCCACGGCTGGCACAGGCCTTACAACAGCTTGCAGGTGAGTTAAAGTCTGCCAGCGTTGCTGATTTTGATACGATGATACAAAAAACCAAAGACAAATTAACTTGCGATGGTTTTACGGTGGATTATTTGCAAGTACTCAATCAGCAACTGCAACCTGCTAGCCACCATGATAAGCATTTGGTGATTTTGACCGCTTGTTATTTGGGTAAGGCAAGGCTGTTGGATAATTTGGAAATTACCTTAAATTAATGTTAATAATCCATGTTAACAGTCCATGTTAATAATCCATGTTAACAATTCATGTTCATCTAAATCCATGTTAATAATCCATGTTAATGGTTTTGCTTATTTTGTTAAGGAAATATGATGCCCAAACTCATTGCCCCAAACTCAATCATTGTGGTGTCAGGGCGTTCAGGTTCAGGAAAAACCTCCGTACTCAACACCTTAGAAGATTTTGGCTATTATCCGCTTGACAATTTGCCTTTATCCATCGTGCCACTTGCCATAGAAAAATTGGTCAATGACAGCCAGATTCATCGCATTGCTGTGGGGATAGATGTCCGCACGCCCAAAGCGGATTTATCCAACTTTGGTCAAGTGTATGACAGCTTGATACAAACCTATGGCAAGACCGCTTTGACTGTGTTATATACCACCGCCCAAGATGATGTACTGGTCGCGCGCTATGATGCCACTCGCCGAGTGCATCCATTGATGGCGATGGCTGGCAATCTGCCCAATGCCATTCAAAAAGAAACCGCGCTGCTTGAACCGATTGCCTGCCATGCTGATATTAAAATTGATACCAGTTTGTTAAACATTCATGAGCTAAAAAACAGCCTAAGACAACATTTGGGCGTGGATAACCACATCATCGTTTATGTGCTGTCGTTTGGGTTTAGGCATGGCACGCCCAAAGATGCTGATTTTGTCTTTGATGTGCGTACTTTGCCAAATCCACATTGGCAGATGGATTTGCGTCCTTTGACAGGGCTTGATGCGCCTGTGCAGGAATTTTTTGCCCAATTTCCTGCCGTGTATGAGCTGACGCATGACATCGGCACATTTTTATTAAAGTGGTTGCCTGATTTTATTGATAACAATCGCCATTTTGTAACCATTGCCATTGGTTGTACAGGGGGTAAGCACCGCTCGGTATTTGTCAGCCAAGCGGTGGGGGAGATATTAACTGGTCATTTGCCTGATAAAATGCAGGTGAATGTTAAGCACCGTGAAAAATCTTTTTGGTGAGTTTATGAATGCGATGATAAAAAAATTATTACAAGGGCAAGCGGTAGAGTGGCAAACTTTGGGGGAGGTTTTGGTTAGAACCAAAGGAACAAAAATAACCGCAGGAAAAATGAAAGAGCTTCATAAGAGCAATGCCCCCATTAAAATTTTTGCAGGCGGTAAAACTTTTGCCTTGGTAGATTTTGATGACATTCCACAAAAGGACATTAATCACAAGCCATCAATCATTGTCAAATCTCGTGGTATCATTGAATTTGAATATTATGACAAACCATTTTCGCATAAAAATGAAATGTGGGCATATCATTCACAAAACCCAAATATTAACATTAAATTCATTTATTATTTTTTAAAGCAAAATGAACCATATTTTCAAAAAATTGGCTCAAAAATGCAAATGCCACAAATTGCAACCCCAGATACTGATAAATTTAAAATCCCCATCCCGCCCCTATCTGTCCAAAGTCAAATCGTGCAGATTTTGGACGCATTTACCGAGCTGAACGACCAGCTGACCGCCGAGCTTAGCATGAGACAAAAGCAATACCAGTATTATCGGGATTTGTTATTATCAGAACATGAATTGGCAAAAGTGGGATTTGAATGGAAGAGTTTGGGGAAACTAGGAATAATAAATCGTGGTAAAAGAGTGGTAAAAAGTCAGTTAACAACAGAAGGTGTTTATCCAGTTTATCAAAACAGTTTACAGCCTTTGGGATATTTTGATAAATCTAATGTTAAAGCAAACACAACTTTCATGATTACCGCTGGTGCTGCTGGTGAAATTGGTTATAGCAACTGTGCCTTTTGGTCAGCAGATGATTGCTATTATTTTGATTGCCCCAAAGATGTTTTAGATGATAGATTTTTGTATCACAGTTTAAAAAAGCAACAGAATAAGATTTTTTCACAAGTTCGTAAAGCAAGCATTCCAAGACTTGGTAGAAATTCCGTTGAAAATATAAAAATCCCAATCCCACCCTTATCCGTTCAAAGTCAAATCGTTGCCATTTTGGACACATTTGACACGCTGACCCAATCCATCAGCGAAGGTCTGCCCAAAGAAATAAAGCTGCGTCAAACGCAATATGAGTATTACCGTGAGCAGTTATTAAATTTTAAAGCGACGATTTAACGATTTAACGATTTAAACAATCATGATTAAAAGGTTATTATCCATGAATGCCAAAACACCCAACCCAAAAACTGCCATCACGATGGCGACAAGCGTGATTTTTATGCTGTTTATGCTGGCAAGTACGCCCAGCTGGGCAACCGATGGCGATGCTGTTCAAACCAATCAAACCAGCCAAAACAGCACCACCGCACAAAAGGCCGATGAGTTTTTTGAATTGGCGGTTCGCTATGATCAGGCATCAGATTACCCCATGGCAGTGCGTGAATATCAAAAGGCGGCCGAGCTTGGGCATGTAGAAGCGATGTATAATTTGGCGGTTGCCTATTTTCAAGGCGATGGCGTCCAGCAAAATTATCAAAAGGCACAGGCGTGGTATCAAAAGGCGGCGGATATGGGTCATGCCAGTGCTAAGTATAATTTGGGCAGCATGTATTTTTATGGGCAAGGGGTTGCTGCAAATCAAAGCCACGCACTCGCACTCTGGCAACAGGCCGCCAAACAAGGCAACGCAAAAGCCGCCCATAATATTGGCGTGTATTATTACAAATCAAATCTTGAACAAAATAAAGCAGCAGCAAAACAGTGGTTTTTGGTCTCGTGTCAGTTGGGCTTATCTGATGGGTGTGTTAAGCATGATAATTTTGATAAATTAACCACAAATTAATGATAAATTAACGATAAATTAATAATAAATATAAGGTATCTTATGATTGATTGGTCAAAAATGGACATGCGTGTTTCACGCACTGAGATTAAAAAATCCCATGAGCGTTTGCAAGCATTATCCGAACCGCTTGCCAAATTGTCCAAAAAACAGCTTGCCAATTTGCCAGTAAGTGAATATTTTTTGGATGAATTAAAGCATTTAACCAATATAGACAGCCATGCCGCCAAAAACCGCCAAATCAAACGAGTGGGTAAACTCATCATTGAAGAAAACCGCCACGCTCTAACACAGGCATTATTTGAATGTCAATTTACCCCCGAGCAAATTGCCAAGATTGAAACATGGTATGCCCGCCTAAAACTGTCTGATGAAAACACCATTAAGCAGTTTGTTAAGCAATTTAAAAAGGCGGAATATAACAGTATTTATCAACTGCTTTTGTGGATAGAATACGCCAAACATTTGGGCGATGATGAGTTATTGGCTGAAAGCGTGGCGGATTTTGAAAGTTATGTTAAAGAAGTGGCGATATTGTCTAAATGA
>ERZ1023302.6-NODE-6-length-34316-cov-327.941391_pt1 | contig 34316 bp, 42 predicted proteins | sample MGYA00380473_ERZ1023302 | MGnify/ENA primary metagenome ERZ1023302 (study PRJEB33173, sample SAMEA4830380) | metagenome | study: EMG produced TPA metagenomics assembly of the PRJEB25223 data set... | reverse complement strand
TTTACGTTTGAATTTACCGAACACGAATTGCAAACAATGGCGTGGGCGTGGTTTGCTTTATTGCGTGGCATGGAACTTTGCCAAGTGCTTCACCCAGCATTAAAACAAATTGGTTCGCACTATGCTGCATCCGTTTATAGCATGGCTTACGAATATCGCAGCACTCTCCGTCACGCCCATAACGTATTAACACGCATTACAGCACAATTTGAATGCGAGCAAGGCAATAACTGGCGCGTATTAAAATATCTTCGAGCCTACGATCCTAAAAAAACGGATTTTCAGCTAGATATTCTCTAAAACACCACAAAATCCGACCGCACTTTTTTAAGTCTGCGGCGGATTTTTACACCCCAAATTCAACAAATCGACTAAAAAGGAAACAAAATGAAACGCTCAAAAAAACCATTACGCCAAGAAAAACAAAGCTTCACGCACTTTATGAAAGGCAGTGAAAAATGGCTAAACAGAATCTGCTATTTTCTCGCCGCCTTGATTATTGCCCTGATTGTAGGTGGGATTAGCCTACACGCCAATGCCCACCCCACCGATTGGCACGATAACGAATTAAGCCAACAAATCCAACAAGAAGCCCGATGTGAACTGAAAGGGGGCATATATGAAAACGGCGTATGTTTACCGCCCAATCTTACACTGGCAACAGAAAAAGAACTGCAGGATTACACCGCACAAAAACAAGCAGAAATTAACCGCACTTTAGGAGAAAAACAATGAAACCCTACGCTGATTACTACGCTCAACTCGATGCTGCACACCAACGTAAAGTGGATTGGCAAGCAGGCTATGAAATCGCCTTAGACGAAGTCGCCACAGAAATCGACAATGATTTACAACAAGGCGACCAAACGCATTATCACGAACTCACTGAAATGCTGTGCGATAACGATAATTTCTGGCTTGCCATTGGCAGTGGTGCAAGTTATGAGCCTTATAGACAAGAGGCGATTAAGAAAATTGCAGAGCGTGAATTAAACGACAGAATGAATGATTATGACCCAGATTAATGGAGGGGCGAGATGACAAACCAAGTCCAGCATCAACAAAATAAACAGCCACCTGCGCTTAAAACATTTTTTGAAAGTGCGAATGTGCAAAATAAGATTAAGGAACTTGTTGGCAAAAATGCGGCAACCTTTGCAACAAGTGTCATGCAAATCGCCAATAGCAATGCAATGCTAAAAACAGCAGACCCAATGAGCATTTTTAATGCTGCTTGTATGGCTGCGACACTGAATTTGCCACTACAAAATGGTTTAGGCTTTGCTTACATAGTCCCTTTCAGAAACAACAAAGAAAAGAAAACCGAAGCGCAATTCCAAATTGGCTATAAAGGCTTTATCCAATTGGCACAACGTAGCGGGCAATTTAAACGCTTAGTCGCATTGCCTGTGTACAAAAAGCAACTTATCAAAAAAGATTTCATCAATGGTTTTGAGTTCGACTGGGAGCAAGAACCCGAGCAAAACGAAAACCCAATCGGCTATTACGCCTATTTTAAACTGGTAAACGATTTTTCGGCTGAACTCTATATGAGTCACGATGACATCGTCAAACACGCTCAACGCTACAGCCAAACATTCAAAAAAGGCTATGGCGTATGGCACGATAACTTCGAGGCAATGGCATTAAAAACTGTAACTAAGTTATTGCTATCAAAACAAGCTCCGTTATCGGTTGAAATGCAACAAGCCGTATTAGCCGACCAAGCCGTTGTGAAAGATGTAGAAAATCAAGAGTTCAACTACACCGACAATATTCAAGAAGCGGAATTTTTAGCGGTTGTTGATGAAGCCACATTCGAACAATGCAAACAAAGCATTACCAATGGCGAAACCACCCTGCAAGAACTTTGTGATAGCGGGGCTTATGAGTTTAGCCAAGAGCAGATTGCGGAGTTGGAGGAGATTGAGAATGGAAATGTACCAACTCAAAGCTAAATGCTCTGGCTTGGCTGATTTAATGGTAAAGCCTAAAAGCGGTAATGGAATATCTGCTACAGCAAAAAGTGCGGTGAGAAAGATAGTGAAATTTGATTTATTCGGTTATCGAGATTTTGAGGGGAATAAATACACCGAGAAAGGTATCGCACTGGAAGAACGAGCCATTAAATTAAGCGGTCGTAAACGTGGCTTACCCCTTAAAAAGAACACGGAAAGACGCGAAAACGATTGGATTACAGGCGAGTGCGATATTTATGTGCCAAGCCGAAGATTAATCATAGACACTAAATGTTCTTGGGATATTGGCTCACACCCTTTTTTTGCTGATGAGGCGGAAGAAAAAGCCAAAAAAGCGGGGTATGACGCACAAATGCAAGGCTATATGTGGCTATGGGATTGTGATGAGGCGCAAATTGATTTTGTCCTCCTCCCCACTCCTTATGACCAATTATCAAGCTATGACGACCCAAACAGATACATTGACTTGGTTGAGCAAATCCCCCAAGAAAAGCGTATCACCACCGTCACAATTAAACGTGATGAGAAAGTCATCGAGAAAATCAAGGAGAGAGTAGAAATTGCTCAAGAATATTATCAACAACTTATACAGGAGATGCGCTAATGGCACGTAATACCAACACCGTGATATTAGTCGGTCATTTAGGCAGTGACCCAGAAATCCGCCAATTCCAAAATGGCGGGCAAATTGCCACATTTAATCTTGCTATCGGCGATGATTACCGAGATAAACAAGGTAATACAGTTAAACGTACGCATTGGATACCTATTGTGGTGCATGGCAATTCTGCTGATGTAGCAAGACAATATCTGCAAAAAGGCTCAAAAATCTGTGTAACAGGAAAACTAGTACAGGAAAGCTGGCAAGACCAAAACGGCAATAATCGCACCGCACTTAAAGTAGCGACACAATCCTTTGAAATGCTAGACAGCAAGGCAAACAATGAAACACAACAGCCAACCAAAGACAAAGAAAAACCTGACCCATTAAACGCAGCAGCAGAACAAGATGGGTTTAATGATGATATAGAAACAACCGTTCTGAGTTACACCACAAGCCACTAACCAATAGTGGCTTTTTTATTATCTAAATTTGAGAGGCAAAAATGGCTGAAGAAAACAAAGAAATTATAGCTTATAAAGGGTTTAAGCAAGACTGGACTTGTCGAGGTTATCAGTATGAGGTAGGCAAAACGTATGAGCATAAAGGTAATGTTAAGGCTTGTGAGAGTGGATTCCACGCCTGCGAATACCCGCTTGATGTGCTTAGCTATTACAGTCCAGCGGTAAGTAAATTTGCTGTAGTTAAAATGAGCGGCGAAACATCAAAAGATAGTGATGATACAAAAATTGCATCTGCAAAAATCACGATCGAAACCGAAATTAACTTACCGGAAATGATAAAAAAAGCCGTTGAATGGATAAAAGGTAAAGTTGATTGGGATGCTGCCAAGGTGTCCAATACAGGCTATTGGTCTGTTTCTTTTTATATTGATTTTAAAAGATAAAATTTAAATTTGGCGTAATTTTGGCGTAGTCTGTATTTTTGTATGGTACATTTTATTGCTATTTGTTACGTTGTATCAATTTAATGATTGATGAATCTCTAAGTAACTTGGGTAATAATATGCCATTTGGAGAAAATTGTAAAAAAACGGCGGAATTACCCGCCGTTTATCTTAAACCCTATCAGGCCAAGGATCGGATGTTGTCCACATCATGGCTGGCGGTCTTAGATTTTTGGGGCCAATGTCAGGTATTGCCTCATTGCCTTTTATTTTAGGGTCTGCGTGGTATGGGGTAAATCGCATAAAATTTCCAGTGGAAATTAATGATCGGTTTGTCTTTAGTCATCATGTTTAAACATTGCCCCTAATTGATTCGGACTAAACCGCCAACCCTCATCACTATTTTTAATTGCATTAAAACACCATTCGCTACAGAAAAACTTACTTCGCTTCTGTTTAAGACCCAAAACAATTCCTAGCGCACCCCACCAGTCATACCTCATGTTTTTAGTTTGCTCGAAATAAGCCTTAATCCGCTCTTCCGTTATGTTTTGCAGTTCAATTAAATCCCACTTCTCATGTTCTAAGTACATGATCTTACTACGTACTCCACCATCTCGTATTGATGACGAATAGCAGACCTTAAAACCTTTATTTACGACAATTTCACAATGGCTATATAAACCTTTAGTAAGCTTACGAGTTAACCAATCTGATAATCGAGCCAAGATCGCTTTAGGTGTCCAGCCTGTTTTCTTGCCTTTATACAACGCTAAATAAACCTTACCTTCCGTCATTGTTGCGCCTCCGCTAATGCTTTCATTTTTCTGATAATGTCATTATGAATTTGCTGTAATTCTTCTTCACTCAATTCTTCGTGCTTGAGCTCATACTTACGCATACGCTGCACCGCGAGTTGTTCTTGCAGTGTTCGTAATCCTTCAGCCTGTTTTAAAATTAGCAATGTTGCTGATTTATTATCAAGTCCTGCGACAGTTGCAAAACTTGATATATAGATGCTTACTTCGCCAGTAAAATTCGCTTCTTTAAATGCCAGAGCTGCAGATTCACGTTCTTTGTATTCCTCGGCAAATCGAGTCCACTTCGCACTAATACTAGCTGCCGTATCATCAATGCTATCAACTAGTCTTTTAATGAGTTCACGCTTAACTTCAGTTTGCTTCTCCTCATCAATAACCCAGCTATTTCCATTCCATATGTGTAATTCCGTTGGTTGTCTATCAACTAGAATATATTGGCCTTTAAAATCAATAAGTTGTTTAGTCTCAAGCTCTGATTCGTTTTCTACTTCCATTTCCACAAAATCATTTAAGTTTTGCGGAATAGGGAAAATTTGATAACTATTCAAATTTTCTTTTAAAAAATAGACTTTCATTTAACGCTCCTTTATCGGATATCGATACGTTTTACAAAATAATTAGAAAGGTCTTCAATCTCTATTGTTGTACCGTCTCTACCAACATACACAGCGAATTTCTTGGCCATTACACCATATAAACGACCTCCACCAGAAGAATAGTGTGGAGTTACGTCATGAGTAGCAGACAAATAAACTCCACCGCCACTTTTACCTTCAATCTCTGCCCCTACTTCAAAACTGACAAGTTCAATATTGTTATTATCATCAAGCCTGTGGCCTGATGATGACTGAAGATACAAAATAAGTGTTTTACCAAAACACTTTTCTGAAATATCAATACGCCCAGAACCCACGTTACCTTGCCACACTGTTTTTAATGTGCCAATTTGAGATAAATTCTTTTGTGCCTGCAAAAATTGCTGATTTATATCAGATTTTGCATTGTTTATTTCTCGTAAAGTATATTGTTTATTTTCTTCTATTTCTTGGTCAACCCTCGCAGATAACGCTTGCATATTTTGTGCAAGTGTACCCGCATCTAAAGCCCCAGCATTTTCAACAACACCGAAAGCCTTCACCCAGAATTGCACATCATCAAATGTGTTTTTTGCTTTGATGCATAATTTGAGGATTAATGATTTAGGGCGAGTTTCATTTCCACCTGTTGCAAAGTTGGAATTAATGTTAGGGGTTATCCACCAGTTATCATTATTGTCATCAACCACTGCAGTAGCAATATCAAGAGATTCTCTATCTGTACTATCTCTTGAGCTATAATCAAAAGTCTTATCATTGTAAAAGCGAGGGTTTGTAGCCGTATTATTCTCAATGTGTTTATGGACGTGTCGCTTTAACTCATCCTCTTGCGTTTGTCCCACAGAGAGCCCATTGCCCGCATTACGCAAAAATCTATCTGCTACTTTAGGCACGCGTTCAATGGAGCCATATTTACCAACTAAGTGACGATATAACTCTGGGTAATTTTGCTGTGTAACGGTTGTTCTGATTGAATCAAAGGCAATCCAGCCTGCAGGAATGTTATCCACGGCAAAATAAGCCGTCATGCCTGTGTCGCTACGAGTTAAATCAGGAAGTTGGTTGCTGTCGCCCAAAGTGCGGTATAAATCGGGAAAGGTTTGTTGGCTGAATGTTGAACCATCAGCACGTAAAAAACCAACGGGATTAGTTACCGCACGAGGGAATGACACCACAGCACCAATAGGCACGCCGTCGCCGCCTGCATCTTTCCATTCTGACCAATTTGAGCCATTAAAAAAGCGTGTTTTGATTTTGTTGTCATTCGCTTTACGTGCAATTTGACGCACCGCATTTGTTGCCCCACCGCTAACTACTTCAATATGCCATTCCCCATTTTCGGGTAGATTTTGACCGCTTGCTAAGTAATAATTGCCATCGGTTTTATAGCCATTAGCATCGCCTTGCCCTTGTTCTACTTTAAAATTCCCAATACCATAGCCTGCTAAGGTTGTGGCTGGGGATTGTTTAGCGCTAGCAGCTTCTTTTGCTTCCGCCGCTTTATCATAAGCCGTTTTAACGGCTGCTGAACTCGCAAACTTTGTGTCACTTTCGTCGTCAACAGCAGAGTTTGGGAGTGGCTTGTTTTTGAGTGAGTTATAATCAACGGGTAGTTTATACTCTGTAGCCATGGGTACCCATTGAGCACCATTATATTCTTCAAAAATTTTTGTCGATGGATTCCAGCGTTTTGCTTTTAGCGGGACATTAGTGTGCTCCCCATCCAAAAATGATAAAGCCGCACTAATGGCGGCTCTAATTTCGGTTGGGAATTGCGTATATTCGCTATCGACAGTTGGTTTGTTAAAATCTGCCATTTTTGCTCCTTTACACTCCTTTTACAACCCAGCCAACTTTACCGCTTACACGATTCCCATTTTTATCAAATAAAAATACGTAAAAGCCTTTAGGTTTTGGCTCATCCTTAAAGTCAGATGTTGCAAAAAGTGGTTGTTTAGATTGTGGTGTTAAAACCGGGACAGACGCATCAATAAACTCTGTTGCAAAGTTTACCCATGTGCCTTTTATATCTGACGCATTTGCCTGTACGGTTCCTCCGTCAGTTTTTTGTTTTTGATCGAGTTTTAGATTAAGTGACTCTATTACGACAGATTTCTGTGCATTGCTCACTGTAATTCTAAACTTAACATATCTAAAGTTGGTTTCATAAACGGATTGTTGGTCGTGTTCGCGCCAATTATCTTTAGCGTTTTCTTTTACTGCTATATGATAGTTAATATCATAACTGCCAGAGCTTATCACCTTAGGGGTAAGAGTAATTTTGGATGATGCTAATACCGTGCCGTAATCCATTTCCTCCTCATAATATCCGCTCTCGTCTATTGGCTGGAGGTACAACGGGAAACCTCTATTAATTTGAGATTTTGGAGTAGCGAGATTATTGGATCTAAAATGCTCTGCCCATGTATCTCGTCTGACTGGTAGATATAACTTGCCATCGATTTTATCCGAACCATTTTTAATTCCGTCATACGAGCTGTTGTAGTCGTATTTAAGGATATAATCTGGCGGTTGTGCAACATTGGATAGCGTATATTGCGGCTCACTTCTGTTACCTGCACTATCAACACCAATAATCCAGTATTTATATAACCCTCCTACAGTTTCAAACTGTGGAAACGCTAACCCATCAATATTTGTGATAAACTCTGAATTTTCTATTGTTTCCCCTTTCCGCAACTCATAATAGACAATCGGCAAGGTAGCCTTGGCACTTTGCCAACGCAACATGACGTAGTTATCGATAACTTGTTGAGATATAGAGACAGGTGTCGGTCGATGGACAATTAGCTGCGCTTGAGCGGATTCGCTCCGATTTCCGCCTAAGTCAATTGCAGTAACGGTAAATTTTTTATTGCCGTTAAAATCAGCCTTAAATTTAAATGATGTACTTTTAACTAAAGCCAGCACGTCATCATCTTTTTTAACCTCGTAGAGCTCAGTCGAAAAAGAGTTGTTTTTTGTCTCACCCCAAGTCATCAAAACTTCATCGCCGACAATTTCTGCAACTAAGTTTTCTACTTGTCCGCCTGAAATATTAAACGTTACTGCAGTGGGCGATTCAGAGCGAACATCGGAAGAATCCACCGCGCTTAGCCAATACTTATGCTCACCAGCGCGAATAAAACCAAGATTAAATTCGTTTGCCTTGATTTTCCCAACTGATTTAGAACTTTCATAGGTGTCGCCTTTTTTAATCTCGTAATACTCTAAATCTATATCGGGCGATAAATCCCAAATTAAAAAAGCTCCTTCTTGGGCAATAGCCTTGTGTCTTAAATTAGAAACATTATGCGGAGGGCGTAATCTACCTATTGGCTCATAGTTTTGGATTGGATTATCGGACCATACACCTAATACATTGCTTGTTTTGATGCGGATTTGATATAACACACCATCTTTTACATTAGGAATATCAACCGATGTTAAGGTCGTTGGCTCCATCTGTTTCCAGTTGCCATTGCCCTCGCGATACTCAATTTGGTATCGAGATGTGAGTGATTTTGCAGGTTCATAACTTACAACAATTTTGGTTTGGATACTTCCCCCAAGCCCACGATAAATCTCATCGGTAATCACTACATTTTTTACACCAGTATCTAGCGTATTGTTTGTTGTGTCATATTCAATGAGTTCATTCCCATTTTCAATATGCTCAAACTTAGAGGGATTGTAATCAGATGCAGTGATAGTATATGAGCCGTCATCACTCTCAACAATGGAGATAACTCGATAAAGTTCAGGTTTTATATCTGAACTAGCAATAATCCATGTGCTATTTTCTGTGACCGATGTAAAGCCTGGATTTACCTCAATCTCAGTGAGTTTTCCACGTTGTGTAATTGCTCTTTGTTCTAACTCCCCTTTCTCATTCACAATGCTAATCGTTGATTCTTTTGTGATTTCAACTTCCGCATCGAGAATGATTCGATTGACTGTTGAGCCGTCTTTAACTCGCCCACCGCGTCTCTCCCCTGAACGATGGATGTCAGATACTTGTATCACTTCTCCAGGGATGGGTATGGCACCATCTTGTCCGCAAGAAAACGTAATAACTTCGCTTTCGTATTGCTCAGTATAAAGTAGCCATTTCCCTAGTCGTCTTGCTTGCCCTCTCGATGTACAGCCGAACGCCACAACTTCCGTTTGGGATATGTACCCCATCTTAACAATCGCCTCCGAGTCCTCGATGTACTCTACAGATTGTTTAAAGTACTTTTTCGGGTCGTTCCACGTCACTAATACAACATTGTGACGAGTTTTAATATTCGAGCCTGAGCGGCTGAATTTACCGCCGATAACATTGGTATTATTAAACTGATAAATAGGCTCTTTGGGTGAGTCTTGGACGAGCATTTGAGTACCGCTACTCCAATAACTCATTGCTCTAAATACCGATGTTAAATCTCGTAACAGCTTAAAGGCTTCTTGTTTGGTTTGGATGTAAACATTACAGGTAAAGCGAGGTTCACGGCCACCAAATCCATCAGGGACTAATTCGTCGCAATATTTCGCTATTTGGTACATCGACCATTTATCTAGCATATCTTCTTTGATGTATTCCCCTGCCCCATATTCCTCGTTAGTGAGTAAATCAAAATAAATCCAAACAGGGTTATTTGAGTATTTGACAATAAATGTACCATCCCAATCACCGCTATATTCTCGAGTTTCTGGATTGTAGTTTGAGGGCACTTTTAGTTTGATGCCACGGCAATGATACCCACGAGATGGTATTGAGCTAAATTGCTCAGCGTCTATTTGCACGCCGACATATGCCACGCCAGGATAAGTTAATTTTTCCTCAAAAACCGTTGTGATTTTCGAAAAAATGGTTTTGTTTTGTAAAACCTGGCTATCTGAATCATCAGTTAACCGTGTCACTTTTATATTCCAGGGAGCTTCGCCTGTTAATCTAAAGCTATGTTCGCGATTATATGATGATGTGGTTTTACCCTCGATAACGATATTACCTGCATCTATCCACTGGCTACCGTTAGCTTGATATTCGACTTTTAGCTCAACCTTTGTACCGTTAATATCGCCATTACTTTTATTTTGATGACTTAATCCAGGCACAGTAATAGTTACTCTAACAATATCTGCTTCTGGTGCAATAATAGAGCGGGTGATAGGTTTGTCTTTTTTTACTTCGGTATTAACATCTGTTGTCACTTCATTGGTTTGGCAAATTTCTGATGGTGCTTGTCTCACGCTACCAGGTCGCCACTCAATAGCAACATTATTAAAATTGAATTTACCTTTTTCATCTTGTAACTGCACATCACCAAAGTAGACTGAGTTCAGTCCATTTACCGGTCCTTCAATTTCACCACAAGAAATAACATCAATAAATTTTGCATAAGAGCAAGATTTTAGCGAGTCGGGCGCTTCAACTGGTGCTCTACCACCTCCGCCACCACCTTTCCCACCGCCTTTTCTACCAACTATCTGCATTTATCACCCCGAAACTCGTTTAAATTTAAGTTTTCCTCTAGTCTCATTGTTTGATGTAGAGTTTGTTCTGATAGGAATTTCTTTATCGGTAAGACCTGCCGATACAACAGCAGATCCAACTATTAATTCCCCATATAACAATGGGATAGGTTGCCCTTGCTCGGTTGTATTTACTGCACCATTAAATAAATAAGACGGCTTATTCTCTGGACGTTCTTGTGGCCCGCTTACTTTTGGCACAGGGACGAGTAATTGGCTGATGCCGCCAAGTACAAGAGTGATGCACCAATCGTAAGTGGCAAGGTTGCCGCGCTGCTTAAAAAAGCCTGTACCGCCTATAGTAGCCCATCCTAAAGGGTTCCAAAATGCAAGACCAATCATCGCAGCCCCCGCTATGAGCTGAAAGAATCCACCTCGCTTAGAACCCCTAATGATAGGAATAAGATGAAATTCGGCTTGAGCGCCATACCGCATTTGAAATTCATCAGATGATGTTGTCAGCTCTTCTCGTTGCACCAAGAACCGATAAACTATTCCGTGTTTTTCAGATTCTAAGAGAAACTCTTTAAATCCTCTTTTTAAAACACATAAAGCTCGGATGGCTTCCGCTGGTGTTTTTACTGCCAGCTTATGGACTTTACCAAAGCGTTTGCCTAACTCGCCTTTAAGGCGTATTTTCCTTATGTCGCATGATGTGCGTTGTTCGTTCGCGGTAGAATTGTCCATATACATCCTTACTTGATAGTCGTCCGTATAGGTGATGGCCAATTAAACCATCACCAAGATAAACACCAGCATGATTAGGTACATTTGCGTTAATTTGCATCACAATCATGTCGCCTATTTTTAAGTCTTTGACTGGATAAAATCCCGCGTCCTCAAAGTTATCAACATAGAGATTGCCACCATTATCCCACCAGCCATCTATGCGATTGTAGTTTGGGAGATTAATACCCAGTTCTTGGCGATACCAATCACGCACAAATCCGTAGCAGTCGGTCATGCCATGGATAAACTTACGCCCATACAAATCAGGTACCTCTGTAAGTGCAGGCATAAAATGCGTAGATACCTCATCGCCCTCTAGTCCAATAATGCACCATTCCAATCCACTCATTTTATGTGCGTCTTGATCTGCAATACTTGGTAAACAGCTCTCGTCAGGATGGGAATGAATAACGGTTCTAATTTCCCCCACTCCTTCCGCTCGAGCATAATCTTCTACGCCAATCAAAAACTCATCTTCTGTTTCTGCTGCTAAATTGGTACAGGCGACATACTGCAATTTGCCATTTTTAAGCACAAAAAAACCGCAACTTTCGTGCGGATAACTTTGTTTGGCGTGTGCTATTGCATCATCAATATGTTTCATTTTAAATCCTCATATATGCCGCACTTGGAAAGCCACCAAAAGGTAGTTCTGAATGCTCACCAAAATGTGCTTTACAGTCAGCAAGCGTTTTAGAGCAAGTTGCTTTATTGCCTGTATATCCGCAAAACTGCCCCTTATATTTATGAGTGCAATATTGAGCGACAATCTGCCGACGGGGTAATTTCACCCCTTCCAAATCAGTGGCAGGTAATAGCTCGAAACTAACGGTTAAATGGTCTTCCGAAGTTTTTTGCGATATATAAAATATATCATCAGGTAAATGTGCGTTTGGGTCGGCAGTCAAATTGCCGTTTTCAAAATTTACCGCATCAAGGTAGATTATTTTCGTTCGCTTACGAGTAAGTTGAGCACCCTCAATGCCTTTTAATTTTGCCAAGACTAATGTAATCGCCCCACCTAAGTTAGAAAATGTAATCCTTGGTCTAACAGGGTTTAACCCATCAACTGCAAATCCCTCAGCTTTGACTGGATAAGGTGTATATTCCAGCCCTTGCCACACAATAGCTTGACCTAATGGACTTAATCCATCATGGAAACGATAAACAATATCGCCAAATTTAGTGAGATCGAGTTCAAATAATTCTATCCAACCATGAGAGGCGTATTGTTGCAGTTGTCCGTAAATACTCATATTTACTCCAATAAAAAACCGCCCATAAGAGCGGTTGTTTGTTAATATTGTTGTGTCTGTTCGGTGTGACAGATTTTGCCGTCACAGTCTTGATTAAGATTTAGGGTGTGCGCCATATACACCACAAATGCACACACAAGCGTAATGATTAATTTGTTCATTTTCTGTTCCTTTTGTCGGATTTTAGGTGTGAGAATCCGCCGCAGGCTTAAAAAAGTGCGGTCGGATTTTGTGGTGTTTTTAGAAATCGATTTTGACAGCTTTCTGGTCAAACTTGCGCAAGTGTTCTAATGCTCGCCAATTTGTCATTGGGTCAATCTCAAACTCTTGTGTAATGCGGTTTAAGATTTTGTTTGTTGAGCGTAGCACGCTTAAATATTCATAAGCCTGTCCGTAGATTTGCCCGCTCATGTTCGAGCCTAAAACGTTAAAGGCTCTTTCAATGTGTTGGAATGTGCCGACGCCACGTTTGAAAGCAAACCATAACCAAATAAGCTGTTGGAGTTCGTACTCGGTAAATTCAAAAGAGAATTTCTTTTCACGGCTAGGCAATTCAGCCTCAGTGATTAATTCCCTTTCTAAAATTATCTTGTGAACATACTCTACTGCTTCAGGGAGTTGTTCAAGGGTTAAATCTTCGATTGATTCCACATTAAAGCGTTGGTGGACTAAATGATAAGCCTCAGAATAAATTAATCCCTTTTTGCTCACGAGCATATTCACGGCATTGCGTAATCCTGTGCGATCATCTACCGTGGTTTTACGTTCAGCTTTACCATTAAACCAATAATCATGTAACGCTTGGTAACACTCTTTTTTGTATTTGATTAATGTGTCACGGATTTCTGGGTTACAACGATTAATATCAATACCAAATAGCCAGCCGTTTAGGTATTCGATTGGTAAGCAGATCATTTGATAATTCTTACTATCGCTTCCAGTCATATTCATGATGAATATAACTGAATTTAGCACATCGTCACGTCTAATTCGATTGTATTGCGATTCCCATTGAATGCCGATATTTTCACAAATAGGCTTCATTGCAACATAATGTACGCCGTTTTGTTCAATGGTAATCAAGGATTGATTGTTAAAAGATACTGTTTGAGTTGAGATTTGATTAGCCATTTCTGACTCCTTTGTTTTATTTTACGAAGATTTGACCTAATAGGGTCGCCAAGAGGTTCGTAAACCGAAACAAAGAACGGCCGGGATTATTCCCCTTTCGGGTATTTTATTCTCCGCCCTCTCGGCATAGATAAGATGTGGTTATGCGTAATGAATGTTTAATGGCAATAAACAAACAAGGTTGCTAAATTTCACGCATAAAAAACCGCTATGCTATCGGGTGCGGACTTCCGCTTTGTTTTAAGGTTACGAGCCTTAATGAAAATAATAATGAAAAAAGCCTGCTTTGTAAACAGGCTTTTGAGAGCTTTATTGCGATTTTTTTCTAAAATTTTCGTCATTAATGCAATACTCGAAACAATCACGAATAATGCCACTTAATCTTAAAATATTCTCTGGGTAATCAATAATAATTTGGTTGCCTGAAATCTCTAACCCAGCTCTAATAATTTCTTTTTGATGCTCAGAAGTTAAGTCAATAGGGATAACGATTGAAGGGCGTTGCTTATTATCATAGTAACGTAAAATCCATCTATTAGATTTTCCTTGATATAAAATACCAAAATAACTCTCGGTATCTTTGGCAACTAAATCTGTATCGCTACCAATAATCATTGTGACATACTCTAAAACTTGTCTTTCGGTATATGTGGTGACAATTTTACAGTTATCAGGATCTACAACGTCTGCTTTTTCATCATTATATTCCACCTCAGTAACCTCAACAGGTTCTATATCAATAGGTTTTTTTGATAATCCAGAAACAACCATATCACTAACAGCCTTTTCAACTGCTTGTCTTACTATTGGTGTTATAGATTCAATAAACCGCTGATTCAACTGTCTTCCAATATTGGAACGGCTAGCTATATAACGGACAAACTCACAATCAACCTCTTTTAATGACGAAGATATTGTTTTTGTAAATGTTGATAGATATATACTTTCTTCAGCCAATGTTCGTAACGCTTCAGGCTGAAATTTATCATGACAAAATTGAGATAATTGGAATATTTTGGTTTCGTCAAGCGATTCAAAATTAATGCGCAAAAATGGCACATCATCCATAATATTTTTATCTTTTAGATCTGTGAAAAATCGCCATTCACGACCATTACTAATTGCTGCAACTGCAACTTCTGGAGTTGCATTGAAATAGCGTGCTAATTGTGGAGAATGGTTTGAGAGATCTTCATTGTAAGATTTAGCCTCAATAAACATAACGGGAACATCATGACAAAATAAGGCATAATCTACCCGTTCACCATTCTTTGCTCCAACAAAATCGGCTGCATACTCAGCCTTTACCTTAGTAGGGTCATAAGCTGAAAACCCTAAAATATCAAGGAAAGGAAGAATTAAAGCTTGCTTTGTTGTTTCCTCAGTTGAACAATGTTGCCCCACTCTCATTACATGTTGGGAGTGAGCTAAAATTCTCTCTTTAAAAATTTGATCGCTCATTTTTATTTCCTCTAGAATAAATTTGATATCCATTCTATGAAATAAAAATATATTCTTTAAGATTTTTAATCAGAAATTTTCTATTTTTGCGATCTCCGTCACAAAACTTTACTTAATTTAACCTCACTTTAAGCGTCATAACGTGTGGTTCGAAGGCTACCAAAGGTCAGCTGGACGTATTCCAAAAATAAAAGCCAGAAATAAAAATGTGTATGCAAATTGGCGCGCTCTCTTAGACTTATCAATTACTTCTAACATTTCATAGAATAAAGCTAATCCCGAAGCACGCTGCACCAATGGCAAAACCAACCGCTGCAATAATTGCTGCACTTGCTAGCATTTTCCCTGCAATGCCTGCATCTTTTTCACTCATTTTTCCACCTACCTTAACTTGATGTTTTGGTGTATACTTAATCAAAATTGCTCCTTAGTTGGTTAAACTTGGAATAAGGGGTAAATAAAAACCCCGAACATTGCGAGTGTTCGGGGTTTGTTTTTTTATCTAAAAACTACACCACTTCTTCAAAGGTGCAGCTGATTTCCGTGTGTCTTTTAGTGACGGTTTTTGACCATTTCGGGCAAACGACTTTGATTAAATCGCCATTTTCGTATTCACGAAAGAAAAATGCCGTGACGCCACCATGCGACGTTAAAAAGCGGTCAAATTCGACCGCACTTTTGTGATTGAGCTTGTATGTCAGGTTAAATTTGCGGAGCAGCGGATTTAGTCCGTCCACCATTCGCTGTTGATAACCATCGCCAAAATTAAGCACTTTTCGTCTAGGTTCTTCCTCTACAGTGTATTTAGGCTGAGGACACCAAGATAATGTTTTTAATGCCATGTTTACTCCTAAGATAACAATCCGCCAGGGCGCATATTCTTCTGCAGCATTGTTCCTGCTTCCGCTTGCGCAATTTGTCGCACTAATTCCACGGTGATTTCAAGCAGTCCATTTTTTGATTGTTGGCTTACCGTTGCATCCATCGGTTCACCGTTATTAATCACCTTAACCGCTATATTCCCTGATGATTTAGGTTGATAAGCCATAGTGGGCAATCTTGGCACACCGACTCCACCACCATTAGCAAAACCACGACGAACAGAACCGTAATTAAGATGATCTAAAAAGCCACGGCCCAAACGAGCAGTGGCTTCTTTTGTTATGACGTATTCGCCCTTATGTACAATACCAGCTGGCGTGTATTTTCCACCATCACCAGTATAACCACCAGTGGCAAAACTCATCGTTACTGATTGAATATTTGAAACGATACTGGCAGTTTGACTGGCTACCCGTGCATATTCAACTAAATTTGCTGGATAAGGTAATTTTGCTGCTTCCGACAAAGCTAACTGGATATTGATAATACTTTCCGCAATAGCGAAAGCTTTACTTGCAGCAAACATAGCTTTATAAGCAGCTGACTGTTGGCCTGCAGCATTAGCCATTACACCAGCCATCGTGTCAAAAGCTGAACTCATCATCTGCGTCGATTGCGCATAATAATCTGATTCCTTCTTTTGCCGCTCCAAATCATACTTATCTTGAATTTCTTTTTTGCGACGCTGATATTCTTCCTCCGACAATAATTTCTGCTCATTGCCGCTTTGTATTGCCTCCAGCAAGGCTAAATCGCGCGTACGTTGGTTTTCGATCTCCTGATTTGGATCGAGCCGAGCACGAAATTGTGCCAATGGATCGACCGCACTTTGTGACATCTGTTTTGCATAGTCAAACTGCACTCGATTCGAGGCTTTCGCCGCTTCACTTTGGTTGATCTGCCCTTTCTCGTATAATTCCTGAATAGATTTTAGTTCATCATCACGATTAGCTTTCAACAATTTTTCTGGCGCATATTTGCCAGCAAGCTCTAAACGTTGGCGAGCAAAGCGTTCTGCAATAGCCGTTTTTGCGGTTTCATATTCTTGATACGACACCACGCCTTTTTTATTGTGTTCTTCCAACCGTTGGAACATTCGCGTTTCTTCGAGATTGATTTCATTTAATGTTGAACCACTTTTTTTACGGAGATCATCATAAAATGAAAGCCAATTTTTACGCGCCTTTTCGCCACTACCTTTTTTCGCCTTTTCTCTTAATTCCGTTTTAATTGTTTGAATTTTGGTTTCATTTTGAAACATCCCTTGCAACATTGCTTTACCATCAAGGATTTTTTTCAATGTTTCTTGCGACATTCCAATGGCTTTATCTGTCGCATTTGCTGCAGTAATTGTGCCAGTCGCGATACCAATTAAAACTTCGTTATATTTTGCCCCTTCAACACCTAACAATTCATAAAGCCCAGCGAGTACATAAGCAGACTCGGCTTGTCCTTGTTGCTCTAGTTTGGCTACTTCTAACTTTTGAGCCAAAGTAACCGATCTTTCCTGCAACTTTTTCATTGCATCGTCAAGGTTAAGGGTTTCCCCTGCGGATTTTTCAGCACTGTCGCCAATATCATCTAACGTTGATGGTATGCCAGCTAAAATCCATTCGGTTTCGCTTGCATCAATGCCTAATTGTTTAAATTTGGCTCTTACATCATCAATGCTTTTACCGCTTGATAACATCGCTCGGGCTAATGCTTCAAGCTGATTTTCCAAAACAGAGAAATCAATCTTGGCATTTTCTTTCAATACCTCAAGCTTATCAGTCAATTCGCCAATTTCTTTCTTAACGCTATCAGGGATAGGCAAGCCCGATACAAACCAGTTTGCTTCCAGCGAGGCAATGTCAGATTGAAGCTGTTGAATTTGTTTCTGATAATTTTCTAATTCAGATTGTTGTTCAGTGATTCTTAGTGAAAGAGAGGCGGCACTTAATCCTTCATAGGTTTCTTTTAGGCGTTCGTTTGCCCCGGCTGTGTCTAACGCTTTTTGGCGAGCCTGTTCAGCCTGACTGCTAAAATACATTAACGCAGAGGCGGCGATCATTACTACGCCGACTGGACCGCCAAGCAATGCCATTGCACTTTGTAATCCGCGTGCAGCGGTACTTGCTAAGGTTGTTGCAGCTGCTAAGTTGCGTTTTGCCGTAGCTTCTGCTTCGGTTAATGCAATAATTTGTGCCGCTTGTACTTTCATCTGCTCACGCAAGGCATAGCGTGTTTTTTCAGATTGAGCTAACTGTAATTGTGCCGAAAGGCTTGCCATTTCAACTTGTGCAGCTGTACGCATTGCCGTTGCTTTAGCCAAAATGGTTTGAGCCTCACGCGTATGTGCTATTGCGTTTTTCGCACTGTTGTAGCCAGTTTGTAAAAGTACGGCTGAATACTTGCTGATATGCCCGATTGCCAATGCACCAATAAGAGCACCAGCAACTTTAATTAGCGTTTCGAGGTTTTCAGATACGAAATCAACCCCTTCGACAAGTTTTTGCGTTACACCATATGCTTGATCTGTTTCACCTACAAATTTAATCATTGATGTTTCTAAATTTGTAAAAGCGCCAGATAGCGTTTTTAGGTTATTGCTAAAGTCTGAATCAACTTGTGCTTTAGCATTTTTCAACCCCTCAACCATTTTTTCTGCGGTAATTTCGCCACGATCTACCATCGCTTTAAATTCAGCAGTAGTAAGCCCTAAGCCTTTGGCAATGGTTTGGATAATCGTTGGGGTTTGAGTGATCAACGAATTAAATTCTTGGGCTTTTAATTTCCCCATTAACAAGGACTGACTAAATTGAACAAGGGCATTTGATGCACTTGCTGAACTAGCCCCTGACATTGCAACAGCTTTTGAAACTGTTTCCGTAAGTTCGGCAACATCTTGCTGGCTTATCTTTAAGGTTTTTGCATTCTGAGAAAAGCTCTTATACACCTCTGATGTTGCACCAATGGCTTGATTTGTCCGTAAGGATATATCAAACACATCTTCAGTTGAGCGAGCAACTTGAGATTGATCTTCTACCACACCTCGCATTTGGTTTCGTAGTTCGGTGTAGCTGTCGGCATATTGGAACATTTGCGATATGGCAGATGATAAATTTCCGCCCAACCAATTCCCAACACTTGAAAATAAGCTGATATTTGCCGTTTTATTGATTGAGTTTGCAGCTTGCTCAATATTATTCAAATACTGTGTGGTACGTTCGGAAAATTGTTTTGCTCGCCCCTGTGCATCAATTAAATTGACATTAAACTGTCTCGCAAATTTTTGCGATTGATGAGCTGATTTATTCAATGCTTGCTGAAATTGGACGGTTTCCAAGTTCAGACTGATATTTAAACCGCCAAGAGATGCCATATTTCCCCCAATAAAAAAGCTCGCATAATGCGAGCTTCTCTTAGAAATTTCGTTTTTAGTTAATGATGACGTATTTTACACGGGCTTTTTCTTTTTCAGCTTTTTCCAATTCATCATAATATTTATTGGTTTGAATGATCATTACTGCTAAGCGAATACCAAAAACAACCAAAAACACGCTGAAAAATGCGAGGATATAGGCAAAATCAACCGAAAATAACAATAATAGTGAGCCTAATGCAATAAGCATTACAAAAAATAATTTTGTCCAGAATTGGATAAAATCACGCATATTCCATTCTCCTATTTGTTGCTACCAATACCCGATTATATTGCCTAGCAACACACTACGCAATAGCTATTTTATCGATTTGCTAAATAGCTTTCTGAGCCGTCATCTTCTTCCTCTTCATCGCCATTTTTCTTGTTAAAGAATGGCATTAAGTCGCTGAGTGTTGTCGCTTTTTGTTTCGGATCACGGTGGATAGATGCCAATAAGTGCGAGATTTGCGCAGTGCGATAATCTTCACGCCATAGCCCAAATGGCTGTTCTTCATAAAACAGCATATATTCTTGAAAATGCGATTCGGGCATTTCATCAATTTCGGAAAGTGTTTTGCCCAACGCAAGGCTTAACATTATTTGGAACTTGCGTCGGTCTGTAAGTTTTTTGGTTGTTCGCCCATTAACGCACGGCTTAATTCTTCAGACACAGACTTATCCAGTTTTGATAATTCTTTCAAGTCATCTACATTTTCGTGGTCGAATAGATTGTTGCCGTCAGCATCGCACAAGCGAATAGCAAGATTGCGTGCTAAACGATAGGGGTCATAAACTTTGCTGAGCTGTTTTACCAATTCTTCTTGATCGTCATAATTTAGATCAATACCTTGTTCTTCCGCCAATTCGCACAATACTTTTTGTTGAGCGTATAAGCTGTGGTTCATATCGCCCACGCTAAATTCACGGACAAAATATTCTGCGTTACCAATTTTTACTTTTTGCAGCTTTGGTTTGTTTTCTGCTAACAATGATTCGCGAGTGCCAATAGTCATTTTAGTATTCCTTCAATAAATTAGACCGCCCATACAAGCGGTCTTTTTAGGTCAATTTTTTTACGCTGCAACAGGTAAGTGGTAATCACGTTTCGATTTTTTAATCGTTACGCCTGATTCAAATTTACCTTTTACTTCGCCACTCCAGTTTGGGCTAGTTTGGATAAAGCCTGTGCCGTAAAGAGAGCCTTGACCATTTTTCAATATCATCATCCAAGGGAAAGTTTCTTTGGCATAGAATTTTTTACGCAAATCTTGTTGCATTGGAGTTGCAGGGGCGTAGAAGAAAGTGAGTTTGATTGAGCCTAGTTCGATTTCTCCCGGCTCTGTTACCGTTTCTTCATCGCACATAGTTGTGATGTCTTCTTCGTTCAATGTGTCGCCATCGCCTTCAATGTTTTTGATCGCACAGAAGTTAGATGACCATTTCACAACAGCCACTTTTGCGGTTGTGAAGCTAGTTGGTTTGTCTTGAACAGCCCAATTAACTTCATCGGCTAGCGTTAAGACATCTGTTGCGACAGATTTTACAGGATAATAGCCATCAAGCGAACCTAGCCCTGTGATTTTGACGAAATCGCCAGCTTTTGCACCATGGCCGGTTGCAGTAATTGTTGGCGTTGGCGATACCGTGCAAGCGGTAATGGCTTTTTCTGTGTTTAAACCTGTGCCAATGTAGAATTTAGTGCCTTGAAAAGGTGTTGTTTGTGTAGGCATATCTAGTCCTCATACTTAATTTGATATTTAAGGTTAGAAACGAACCACGTCCGATTTGTCGTATCTTGTTCGTATTCATAGCTCATTAAATCAATTTCGGAAATCGTTTCCGATAATTCGTCATTGGCTATGGCACTTTCCAACCGTTGTTTGATTTGTTCGGCAATCTCATCTAATGCGTCGTCGCCTACAGCAGTTTTCAAATAAATCGCGATGTTTAAGGCTGCGGTATATTCGTGATGACAGAGATCTAACTCTTCGCACGAAATCTCATCAAGAAACACCGCAATAGCTGTTTTTTCTTGGTCAATATCAATAAATAAAGGGCGCCCAGAATAAATATTCTCAACACCCTTTATACTGCTTTTGAGCATATCCGACACTTGATGTCGAATCTTCTTATGAATTAGCATTTAATCCTCTATTTTTTAAAAATGTCACTCAACTCTCTTGTCAGTTCGACTTTGATCTGACTTGAATAATCTTTTAACTCGTTATGGAAAGCCGTTGTTAATGGTCTAGATAACGGAATCTTAACAACATCAATTGAATATCGCGCTTTACCTTGTCGCTGCATAACGTGTTTACGACCATTTGCTAGAGTTTGAATAAAACCGCGTTGTATTGAATATTTGCCTATTCTGATTTGCCCTTTACTCGCTCGCACGGCTCGTCTAGGGTTCTCCAATAATCGAATTAACGGTAAATTTCTTCTATCAACTCGTATTTTTGCGACTGGGCGATTCGCTGTTGCTTTTTGGGATAATCGAGTTCGCTTGCGGATTAATTTAGCTGGCACATGAATCTCTTTGGATACATTTTTTGTTCCATTTTTGATTGCACTTCTCGCTACCTTATTAATCGCTTTTGCTGCCGCTTTAGGCGCGACTTGATTAGCCAGTTTTTGGATATTAGCTTGTAATGCTGCCATCCCTTCAATTTTCACCGCCATATTTACTCCAATTGCAGTACGATCTTCTTATCTTCAAAGCTAAACCCTCGCACAACATATTCCTCTGTTGAAGAAATAATGATATCTCCAAGTTTTGGCTTATATCCTGATGCTTTAAAAAGAGTGAGAGTACGCGTCGTGCCATTAATTAAGTAATCATCGGTGTAATTGCCACTCATTAGTTTTGGGCTTTCATCAAGCACAGCTTTGTATTTTTTGCCGTTGATAACATAGACGGACATCATCACGTCAGTAATGACTTTGTCCGCCTGTGCTAATGCGTTATCAAACGGACTAAGCGTTGATCTTGACATCTACAGTGTCCACGGTTGCACCACTTGCGTGCCATGCAATACCTAAGCGTTTGTTAGTGCCTGCGGTAGTTGTTGCACCCTCAGTCGCAGACCAGTAAACGATCGCACCTTGTTTAATGTCGTCAGCCGCTTTTGCTTTAACGGTAAATACACCGGTAGTCAAACCAACACCAACGGCGGATTTTTCCACGTCGGCAACAGCAATCGCCGCAAGGTTTTCTAACATCACTACATCACCGCTTTTTACGGCAGCGGCAGCGGTAAAACGCACGGTGTTTCCGTCTTGCATATAGTTTTTAGCCATATTTAATGATCCTTTAATTTTGATAATAAAAAACCACACCTCGCTTAAAAGTGCGGTCGTTATTTAAGGCGTTTTAAGTTACTTATTGGTAACTTTTACAATGCCACGGTAGTCAATTACATTAACACCTGCATCAATGCGCACCTTGGTAGATACGCCATCAACAGTGAAACCTTGTTGTTGCTCCATGTATGGCGTATCAATGCCGTCAAGGTAAGAAACTTCAATAGCCTCTTTGTTGATTAAGTACCAAGATTTTGGATCGGCAACTTGTAAACGTGCGGATTTAACTGTCGGCACAATGTCACGGATTGGATTGATAATGCCAGAATTGATATCAGCCCCCTCCACACTTGCCGAACCTAGAACTTGTTTAGCACGAGTATAAAGTGAGGTTGGTAACAACATAAAATCAGGCTCAATCGCTAATGGTTCACCACGAGTATTGACAAATCCATTCATCATTTGAATTGCTTTATCAATATTGGTTACATCTAATGCGGCACCGGTTAAAGTGTTTTTGTGAGATGCGTCAAATAACGCTTTGCCGTCTTGTGCAATCGCGTTACCGGTTAATAACGCAAACACTAATTTAGCGATTGTCGCACGTGCAGCTTGTCCCATTTTTTCAGGGATTTTTGTCAACAAGTGCATATCGTCATTGATGATTGCTTGACGAGTAATGCTAAATAATTGCCCGTAAGTCGCTAATGCAACGCTAGCGCCCTCATCGCCGATTGTGCCGTAGGTGTACTCCTCACCCTCACCAACTTGCGGTAAGTAACCAAAGTCACCTAATCCAACACGTTTCGCCGCGCGGAAGTCGGTTAATGTGCCACGAGATGTAAACTGATCAAAGTTTTCCGCTGCGGTTTCCCAACCTTTAAGCAAGGATTTGTGCGCTACATCAATTAAGATCTGACCAAAGTCAGAGCTTGAGTGAGTAAATGCCAAACCAACCATGCTCATTGCATTTTGACTCGATACACTAATACCGCGATCAACCAATGATGCACGAGCAAGCTCACGCAATGTCATCGCATTGTAGGCGTTGTCTTTAGCATTTACTTTGTCTTTGTCGATACCTGCACGAGCCAATAAGGATTGTTTCACGCTATCACCAACAATGTTACCGTTATCGGCATAAGGCGTTACTGCTGCACTTGGGGTTGTGCCTGCACCAAGTTTTGCTAATAATTTGTCTTTGGCTTGATCTGCGGTAATTGATAAATCACCTAAACACTCCACTAACAAATCATTGTGCGTAGTACCAAACGGTGCAAATACCGCTTTAATGTCGGCGTTACGTTTATTTAATTCAGCCTGCACTTGTGCGGTGTTATCTACCGGAGCTGTCGGCGCTTGATTTACCGGTTCAGTTGGTGCTGGTTGTGCAGGAGTTGGTGTTGCTTGTGGTGCGGATGCGCCAGCGTTGCCTTGTGGCTTAAACAACATGTCTTTCATTGCTTTTGGCATATTTTCAAAGTCCTCTAATTTTCTTGATTTAATAGACGCCATCGCCACAAGTGGTTCGGCTAGTTTGTCTGCAAATCCTTGTTCAACGCATTCTTTTCCATTGAGCCAAGTTTCTGCTGATAGCATTTCTGCTAATTCTTCAGGTGTTTTTCCTGTCTTATTTGCGTAAGCTGGGATTAATGTGTTTTCAACCTTGTCTAATAAGTCGGCATACTTGCGCATATCCTCCGCATCGCCACCTTGGATGCCCCAAGGCTTATGGATCATCATCATTGCATTTTCAGGCATAATTACTTCATTCCCTGCCATAGCAATAACGCTCGCCATACTTGCCGCCAAGCCGTCAATGTAAACTGTCACCTTTGCAGGGTGATTTTTTAGCAAGTTGTAAATCGCGATCCCATCAAAAACATCACCACCTGGTGAGTGGATGTGTAGGTTAATCTGCTTAATGTTGTTTCCGCAGTCTTTTAAATCCTGCGCAAAGCTCGCAGCAGATACGCCCCAAAATCCGATCTCATCGTAAATTGAGATCTCTGCCGTATCGTTGGCTTTGGCTTTGATTGAGTACCAAGACTGGTTATTCGTCTTTGTTGCGCTCGTTGCCATCGCCACCGGCGACAGAATCATTTTTTGTTTTGTCATTTGTCGTACCTGTGTTAGTTAAATCAGTGTCAAACTTGAGACCAAATTTGCGGTTTTCCTCAACCTCAACTCTACGTCTGCGTTTAACTTCTGCCGGGTTGCTGCCGCTTGCTCGTACTGCTTGGCTTTCGGTCGCTAATCCACCTTTGATGCGCTCTTTCCACGCTTGCGCCTCTTTTGTCGGGTCTATCCACGGCATCACTGGGCCACTATAAACAGCGTTATAAAGTGATGCAGGATCAATATCGACTGGCACATCAATTTCACCGCTGACAATCGCCATTTTTAGCCATTCTCTGTATATCGGGCGTGAGATGTGCGCAACAAAGGTATCTTGTAAAACGGAGTAACCCTCAAAGCTCTCCACCAACTCTTGGCGCTGGCTTGAGTAAGTCCCGTTATAGTCACGAGCAATGCTTGAGTAACTTGAGCGAGTCCCCGCTGCTGTTGCTCTTAATTGTCCATTCCTAAAGGTTTCTAGGTTCACATTTGGGCGATTAGAATTGATTAACCCGATGTCCTCACCGGGTTTTAAATCATCAATGATTGCACCGGGAGCAATCTCAAAATCTCGCTCCGGACTGTCTGCACTGTAATCCTCATTATCTCCGTAGAGTGCGGCATCACCTTTTTTGATGTACATCGTAAAGGCGGCGGCAATTCGTGCGGCCACACGCTCGCTTTCCTCATAATCTTTAAGGTCAGCAAGTCGGATGATTACACCGTGCAACATCGATACGCCACGCAACTGGTGCAAGCGTTTTTTAAACGCAAGGTGCAACATATTTTCTGCCGGCACCGATTTAACTCGCCCGTAAGTGCGATTGTTTTCTTGTGGGTTGTCCATGTAAACACGGTACGACTTAGGACGACGCCATGCGTCAAGCTCTACCCCTTGAATTAAATTTGCCGTATCAAGGGTATTCATCGGCACAAAATCAGGCTCTAATGCCTCAAGGCTAAATGCGATTTTGGTGCTGTGATTGAGACCTGCTACACTGCCTCGCACAAGTTGGATAAAAACTTCCCCATCACGGAGCCACGTGCGTAACAACATCCGCTCAAGTTCAGGGCGAGTAAACTGCCCTGTCACTTCAGGACGAATAGACCATTCTGCCCATTTTTTGCGAATCTGTTCAGCTAAGGTTTCATTCACATCACCGTTTAAATTCATCGGCTGTGGCTCAATGTGGATACCTCGTGAGCCAATAACACGTTCTTCCATCTTGTCCAAAATCCCGATCACAATATCGTGATTTTGGTCTAATGCTCGAGCTTGTTCTCGCAAACTGACCGCACTTTGTTTAGTCGATACGTTCGCACCTTGGCTTTCGCGTTTTGCCTTATGTATACGGCTTGGCATCGCTGCCTCGTATGCATTCATCACATATCGGCTTTTTGCTCGCTGTGCGCCCCATTTAGGCGAGATTGCGGCAATTGTTTTATCTAATATTCCCATCGTTTAAAATCTCGCATATTTGATTCTGTGGCGTTTAACGCGCTGTCTTGTTTCCGCTAATAACTCATTAAGCATTTGTTGATAGCGGTCACGTTGTTTTGTCCATTCGGACACTTGGTAAGATACCGATCGCCCATTAAAACTAACTTGGCTTTGGGCGTTTTCGATCTTTTCATCAAGCGTTCGGATTTTTTCCTCAAGCTCGTCTTTATCGTAAATCACAGCCACCCACCTTTTTTCTTGCTTACGCCACCGTTTAGCCAATTACTTTTTGTTTTGGGTTTCGGTTGCAGTTTTACTTGTTCAATTTCTACCGCACTTTCAGCATCTTCTGGTGCGGATGATTCTTTGCGGATCACGTTAGGGTTTACACTTGGCAATTTCGCCCAGTATGGGACATTGTCCTCATCGCCCCACTTAATACGCTCATAACCTCGCAAAATAGCAATCGCATGGGCGTAGCAAAATAAGTCAAACGCCTCATTATTACCTTTGCCAGGTTTGCGCCACTTACCGTCTTGTCCTCGCTCCTCATAGGTCAATTCATCAAAAAACCATTCGCCAAGCCACGACGGAAAATGGATATAGTTAGCCCCGATAGTCTCACGGCTTAGTGCGTTACTAATGCGATCTTTGAGTTGGTCTGTTTGAAGTAGGTATAGCGGCACATCACCTCGTGCTTTAGCATGACGATCTGACCGTGAGGTGTTATCAGGATAAGTTCGAGAAATCAGTTTTTGGCGTTTGGTACTATCACCTTTAACGAGATACACTCGTTTTGATATGCCATCACGCTTACATCTGCGCCAAAACTTATAGGCGTTATCTGTTACACCGTCCTCACCGCCACTATCCACCGCCATTGCAAGGATTGGCATGACTCCGCCGTCTAATCCCTCAATACGATATTGCTTATTAAGCACATCACTGATGAGTAAATCCCAATCCTCAGGGTAGGCGGACGGATCAATTGGTAGACTTTCCCCCTCTGAATTGCTCCGCATTGATGATTTAATGTTGTATCTATCAATGAGCCACCGTTCGCTGTTTTCACCATAGCCCACAATTTGGACGACAAAACGGCGATTCCGCCCACCCTGTACATCAACTGCAGCCAATAAAAAACGGCACCCATAAGGTACCGTTCTTTTTTCTGTATCTTCTCGCCGCTCCATTAATTCATCACTTCGGCGTTGCTCAAGTGCGGAGCGTGGCAAATAAGGCAATCCCCAGTCTGTATTTGTTACTGCCTTTAGCGTTTCTTCACTGCCTGTCATTTCAAATTCATGTTCAGCAGTGAGTAATTTATAAGTTAATTGCGCCCATGTTTGATAAGCGGCGGCAGGGCCTTCTAGCCAAAATGATGCAATACGGGAGTTTCTGCCCTCGCCATGTATCACACCATCTTTGTCTATCGTTTGCCCTTCCTTTAGCCATTTGCCGCCAATGTTTAATGCGCGTTTCTTGTCAGGATCTACGAGAGATTGACAATGTGGGCATTGTAAACGAGCGTTTTCGCTCGCCTTAACATAGTCAGTATCATTACGATAACCCACCATATTTGCCATTGATGGCTCAAACCACTCTTTGCAATTTGGACATTGCCAATAGAATCTGCGTCTATCACCACGGTTATATAAAGATAAAATCCCAGTTGTTGGCGGGGCCTCGTGAGTAGTTTTTGGATGATGTTTTATATCAACAATATCCTTGCCTGGCGAACTCTCTACAAGTGTCATACCCGCACTCATAAATGTAGTCGTACGTTTGGACGCTAAACTAAATCCGTCGCCCTCACCGTCCACATCATCGGGCCAGCGGTCGTAATCGGTTAATGCAACGTACTTGTAATCGGATGATGACAGCACATTAATAGACGGCCAGCCAATTTTTAATAAATTACCTGCCCTAAAATATTTATCGTGGACATTGTTATCGTTTTTACGCGGACTTAATCTTTTTGCAATCTCAGGTGAGCATCTAAAAGTGCGGTCTAAACGTTTACGACTATGCTCACTGGCTTTCTCTTGTGTAAGTTGCACCAAGAGGAAATCAGACGGATCACAAATAATCGCATAGGTTATCCAGCCATCAATCAATCCGATTGTTTTACCAGTACGAGCTGGCCCAACAAAAATAACTGCGTCATACTCACGAGAGTTTAGGCAGTCCATCGGATCTAACATATATGCAGCAGTATCTTTATCCCATTTAACAGAGTTACCCCCACCAACTGGCACTCGCATATATTCCGCTACGGCTTCCGATACTTTCATTCGGCGAGGCGGTTTAAGTAGATTTGCAATATCTCGCCTAATATCTTTAGCTGATGCAAACATGACTACTCCTCTGATTTATTATCGCCAACCTGTATATGTAATGACATTTGCGATTTAACGTCATCAATCACCTGTATTACACGAGTTAATTGTGTTGGAGTTAACGCACAATCACGCTCTAAAATATCTGGCAATGTATCAAGTGACTGCACAACAGCTTTAGCCAAAAAGCCCATCTCTTGAGCAACTTCAAAGGATGGTACCAGTTCGCCAGTATCTCGCTCGTATTTAAGTCTTTCGTTTTCCGCTTGCCAAAATGCTCGTCTCTCAACAGGCGACAAGCTATCAACATCTGCCGTCATTTTTTCGGCAAGCCCGATTTTGATTAAATCAGATAGTGCATAGAGCTTTAATTTGGAATTACTGCCAATAGCTGGCGTTAGTCCTGCAAGCCTTTGTGACACGGTTTGCCGATGCATTCCGACCAGTTCGGCGATCTGATTTATATTGAGTTTTAAGTCGTATAAATTATCCATAGCCGAGACCGTTAAAATGCCCAAAAAAGGGAAAAGATGATGATGCCTAAGATGTCAAAAAACTGTCGAAAACCGCGCGCCCGAAACCCCGTGGAAAGGGGTATCCCCTCAGGAGTACCTTTTGCCGTCACGATTCTTTATAAAAATCACTCGATATATTTTTGTTTTATCCATAAAACATAGCTTAGGACTACCATCGAGCTATCATCAGATAGTCAAGGTCAGTCCTAATGTATGTGCCTGTATATACCAATAAAAAAAGACCGCACTTTAATTGGCGGTCTTGGTTTGGTTAATCCACTTATTAAGATGATCTACTTGGCTTGCACACTTATCTCGCTCTGCGGTTACCTTAACTAACTGTATGACTACATCGCCGTATGTTTCCCCAGTAAATGCTGTTTTGACACAAGGTACAGTATAGGCTTGAGGCGGATAAATATATTCTGCTTTAGTCGTGATTTTATTTGTACAAGCGGTCAAGAACAGACTGAGGCAAACGAGTGTTGGCACAAGGTTGTGTCTTAATGATTGTTTTAACTGATTCAGCATTTTCTGTTGCTATCCTTTCTATTTCATCATTACGCTCTTGTTGAGCAATAACGGCATCACGCTCTTGTTGTAATGCAAGGTTTAATGATTTGTTAGCATCTTCCTGTTGCTGGATAGTTTGGGCTTGAGCTTGGTTCTCGGCTTTTAAACTACTTATCTTCTGAGATTGAAACCAAGTCCAACCACACAAGCCCAAAATCAAACAAAGTGCGGTCAATTTTATGGCAGTTTCAAATCGGCTAAACATAATGCTTTCTCTTTTTCTCGGCGAACCACCAAACCTGCTAATTTTTTACCATTGGCATACACCCATCTAGGAAATTCGCCACAAGCCTTTTCATATTGTTTTGCTCGAAGATATTTAAACATCGTAGATTTACTTACTGCCCCACAACCCACATTAAAAGTGATTGACACCGCAGAATCAAATACCGATTGCGGTAACATCTCGCCATTGCCATATTTATTCACACATCGTTCAGCAATCACAATATCATTCTTCCAACGTTCAGCAATTTCCAAATCTGTGTAACGATGTTTTGGATTGATTTTCTTACCACCATATTCAGTTGAACCAATTCCAACGGTCAAAACATCCGCAGGGCATTGATACGGATCACGTCTGCAACCCTCGGCATTCCCAATAATTTCAGCACCTACAGGACTTAATCTTAGCTCGCCACCGAACTGAGCATACATTAATCCCATTACCGTAATCACAGAGCAAACACCAAGAGCCTTCCTAGTTTTTGTCAAAATCATCATCAAATCCTAAAGACAATCGTTTCATTTTCACACGGTGTATTTCTTCTGCACGCCGTTCTTCATTTTTTCTAACTTTCCCTTCTTGGCATTTAGCATACATATTCACGAGACCACTTATTAAACCTATAACAAGCCTCATAATAGCCAGCCATTCTTGAAATGAGTACATTGCCCAGAACGCACCAAAGCCAGACCAAAAAATACTTTGGCTTCCTGCATCTTTTAACATTTTTACACTCCACCCATTTACAGGGCAATAAAAAAGCCCACGCATTAACGTGAGCTTGTGATATGACAAAGGCGCAAGGAATCGAACCTCAATTAGCGGTTTTGGAGACCGCCGTCTTACCATTAGACTACGCCCTTAAGTTTGATAACAAAAAAGCCCCGACCGTTTCCGATCAGGGCTGTAAAAATCAATTTAGGTGTTCACTACTTATACTGCGACCACCATACATCTAAATAGTATGACACTTTGCCAAATATGTCAATATGTAATTTTGATTTTTTTGATATTTGTTGCACGTTCCCTGCTAGTTCTCTGAATAATAAAGCAAGTTATAAGCAGTTCGTGAATTATTGCTTTTGCAAAGTGTATCTCTTTTTCGACTTCACGATAGATTGTCCTAAAACTTGGCACTCTTACGTTAGATTTACCTGCACAAGGTCTCATTTCCTTAGCTTTGGATTTGCCGTGTAGGTGTTCTGCTATAAAATTGATTGTTCTTTTGTTTACATAATAAGCAAACACAATAAAGTGTAAGATTTGGTCATTTTTCTTAAAAAACATCTCAATGGTTTGACTAATCATAAACCCAGTTTCATCATCGCAAATTGGTTCATTTGGCTCTGCAGGAATGACTGATTGCATTAGTTTTGCAATAATATTTAATTGCGGTTTATCAAGCCTACCGCTGCGCACCCAAGAACCCCATTGATACATATAACGGTCAACAAATTCTTCTTGCTCAATCGTTAGTTCTGATAATTCACTAAATTTACGCATTTATTCCTCTAGCTCTTTAATTTTTGCCTTGTAATACTTAATAATCGCCTTGCAATCTTCAATGGTGTATTTCTTTGGTTCGTGGTCTTGGCGTTCTAACCACGCCACCTTATCTGCACCGATTTTATTGATAAGATTGATTCGATATTCGATGATATTCCCGCTCCTATGGTCATTACAGGGGGCGCATTGCTTATGCACGTTAAGCTCACAAAATCTTAATTCAGGGCAAGCCCCCACACTCCGATAATGCCCTGCGTGGTATTGCCCTTGATGATACCGACCGCAACTGATACAGGGTTCATTTTTATCTCGTAAACGGATAAATTTATTAAAGACCGATTGCGCCTCTTTCAGCCATTCTGAGCGGCTTTTTAATTTAGCCTTACGTTCCCTTTGCTTTTTCTTTTCTGCTCGTTCTTGCGCTTTTTTCGCATTATCTCGGGCTAATTTAATCGCACATTCAGGCGAGCAAACTTTCTGTGTCGAGCTAAAGGTTTTTACAAACGGTTTGCCGCAAACTTTGCATTGATACTCTTTCGCCATTAGCCAAACACCATATTAAACATTCCCCAAACAGCCACAATAAAAAGTACGATTTTTAACTCTAAAATCTCGTCATTGTTTAAGCGTTTCATTTAAAGCCCCCATCTATCGTTAAATCTCACGCCATTTTGCACGCCCCAACTGGTAATGTACTCTATTAGGCTTGCTAGTCGTTTTACGCTCATTTGAGCGGTGCTTTCTCGTAGATTGATAACTTCCCCCTCAAGCCCGATTACCATTTCAGCCTGACCGCCTGTTGCAATTTTGTGAGCCGATACCATAATCATTTTCCACGTGTCAATGTCTCGCTTTTTACCGTTAAATTCGCACTGTTTGCTAATATCGCTTAGTAGTGCGTGAAGTTTTGAGTTCTGCTCAAGTGAGCGTGTTATTGGTTGGATTTTGACTACCAATGGCTTTTTATCGTCTATTGGCAGCTCTTTGATTAAATCCAAGCAATTATTTTTAATGCGTTGATCGCGTAAAAAGAAAGGCTTGTATTGGCTCATAACATCATTCCCAACGCTTGAATAACATCGCAATACTCATTCTTTGCACTCCAAACCACGTGCCCACGCATGCGCATCTTCATAGGTTTTAAAACGTTTTCGCACGCGAGAAATCTGTACCATTTTGCCATCAATACGTTGCAGCACCCGCACATCTCCACGAAAGCAATCGTGCCGTTTATGTTTAATACCGTGGCGAAAGCCTTTTGTTGAACCGTCGTGATATTCGCTACGGTGAATATAAAAATCTTTCATCATTCGCCCCAGCCAAATAAAAATCGATTTGATTTTTTCTCTTCTTGAATCAATGCACAGACTTCATCGCAAAATTTCTCAAAATCTTTTCTAGGCCAACGCTCCAAATCAAATACCATACCGCTAAATTGAATTTGAGCGCGAATTTGCTCTTTTAATTGAGCTTGCGACATCAACTCTAATTTCATTGGATCGATTTTTTCTTTCGGTGGTTCGGGTGGCGATATCGTGTCCCATTTATCAGAATCAATTAGCCATTCATCAGTGTTAATTATTTTATTCATGGCACAGTCATACAACTCACGGTATGTCTTGTTGTTCGACTTAGTTTTATCAACCACCAAGAAAAGCACCGAAATAGGCGTATCTTCAAAAGCGTTTTGAATCAAATTCAACTCGACTAATTGATTCCCAATAACTTCACGGAGTGTTTTTTCGGTGTTTCGATAGGCAATACCTGGAAACATAATGAAAAACCCAAAACGATACGCATTGGCTAATCCTTTCAGCATAAAAACATCATCAAGCACACCTGATTTTTTCCACGGAAAATCTGCTTGAATAGCAGCTTTTTCTTCTTCGGCAAGTTCTTTAAATTTAAGTGAGAATGGCGGGTTCATTACAACACAATCACTTTTTGGCTCACTTTGATACAAGAAAAAACTCGTATTATGAATCTCAGCATCTGGATAATTATTGGCTAATGCCGCGCATGATTCCGCTTGAATTTCTACTGCAATAAACTTACTTGGTTGAATAAATTGCTCAAGCTGTCCGCTGCCTGCTGCACCATCAAAAACACTTGGATTTTTACCTAAGTACTTCTCGACTTTCTCAGCCAAATATCGGCGAAGAGATTCGCCCGTAATATATTCAGCAAACTTATTCGCTTTCTTGCGATTGTTATGTTCTTCAAAACTCATTTGCTATACCCACCAATCTTTTTAATAAAATCAAGGCTTACTGAACGTGTGACAAAATCTTCCATTGTTGGATCAAAGACTACGACCATTTGCCCTTTGCTATTCCCCTTGATTTCTTTTCCTGTTACAGGGTTGATAAATGCAATTCGACCACCTGTAATATCAATCACTTCATTCGCCACGCCTTGAATGTGGTTTTGATACCATTGAGTAGATTTATCATTGTTGAGTAACATCACGACCAAATAACCAGCATCACATAATTCTTTTGCGCGTTGTAGATATGGTGTAACGTTGGAATAAGGTGGATTCACATAGATTCTTAACGGAGCCGAACAACGCTCTGCGACTTCGTCCAACAATACATCTAACATTTGCTCAATCGGCATTAGAAAGCCATCTGCAATTGATTGATGCTCGTCATTATCTGAGTTAGGTTCGCCGATATAGTGACATGTCAAGGCGTTGTTGGCTGTTGCGCAACCATCAAGATCGAACCAACCGAAACGTTGAGATAGCCATTCAAAGACATAGTGCGGTGTTTGCCATGTATCTTTATCAAATTGTTGTCCTGTCATTGCAATGCCCCTTTCCCTTTCATCATTGTCATCAAGCTATCTCGAGCTTTATCAGCCTTCGCTTTATCGTAAAAACTTGGTTTTGCTGGAATCATTTTCGGAACATCCTCAAAAGGAAAATTCGACCGCACTTTTTCTACCGCTTCTGTGAGTAATTTCGGAATAGCTTTCAACGTGTCCTCTTCCGATTTTTTCTTGCAC
>ERZ1023302.3-NODE-3-length-41515-cov-6.784612_pt1 | contig 41515 bp, 46 predicted proteins | sample MGYA00380473_ERZ1023302 | MGnify/ENA primary metagenome ERZ1023302 (study PRJEB33173, sample SAMEA4830380) | metagenome | study: EMG produced TPA metagenomics assembly of the PRJEB25223 data set... | reverse complement strand
ATGAAAGCAAGCCAATGGTTCAAAGTATCAGATAAATGGTACTATGTCAATGGCTTAGGTGCCCTTGCAGTCAACACAACTGTAGATGGCTATAGAGTCAATGCCAATGGTGAATGGGTTTAAGCCGATTCAATTAAATCATGTTAAGAACATTTGACATTTTAATTTTGAAACAAAGATAAGGTTCGATTGAATAGATTTATGTTCGTATTCTTTAGGTACCTATCTTATGATTTCAGGAAGTGTCATTAAAAAAACGACTCCTTTTCTCTAACTTGAAAAATAGATTAGAGAAAATGGGTTGTTTTATTTATTATAGTTATTTGAATGAAAATAAGAAGAAGGTATACTCACGTCATTCACATGATCTGTATATTGACTATAAGTTTTAAAAAACAATTTTTAAGCTCTTCCTTGTCTTCTCTAACCAAGCGTGTTATAATGAATACTGCTCAAGCGACCTTCAATCGTGAAGCACACACGACCTTCAATCGTGAATAAACGAATAGATGGGAGACTTACCATGAGTGATAACTCTAAAACACGTGTTGTCGTGGGGATGAGTGGTGGTGTTGATTCGTCGGTGACGGCTCTTCTTCTCAAGGAGCAGGGCTACGATGTGATCGGTATCTTCATGAAGAACTGGGATGACACAGATGAAAACGGCGTTTGCACGGCGACCGAAGATTACAAGGATGTGGTTGCGGTGGCAGACCAGATTGGCATTCCCTACTACTCTGTCAATTTTGAAAAAGAGTATTGGGACCGCGTTTTTGAGTATTTCCTAGCGGAATACCGTGCAGGGCGCACGCCAAATCCGGACGTTATGTGCAACAAGGAAATCAAGTTCAAGGCCTTTTTGGACTATGCCATGACCTTGGGGGCAGACTATGTAGCGACTGGGCATTATGCTCGAGTGGCGCGTGATGAGGACGGCACTGTTCACATGCTTCGTGGCGTGGACAATGGCAAGGACCAGACCTATTTCCTCAGCCAACTTTCGCAAGAACAACTCCAAAAAATCATGTTCCCTTTGGGACATTTGGAAAAGCCTGAAGTACGCAGACTAGCAGAAGAAGCAGGCCTGGCGACTGCTAAGAAGAAAGATTCGACAGGGATTTGTTTTATCGGAGAAAAGAACTTTAAAAACTTCCTCAGCAACTACCTGCCAGCTCAGCCTGGTCGCATGATGACTGTGGATGGTCGCGATATGGGCGAGCATGCAGGTCTTATGTACTATACAATCGGTCAGCGTGGCGGACTCGGTATCGGTGGGCAACACGGTGGTGACAATGCCCCTTGGTTCGTTGTCGGAAAAGATCTAAGCAAGAATATTCTCTATGTAGGACAAGGATTCTACCATGATTCGCTCATGTCAACTAGTCTAGAAGCCAGTCAAGTCCACTTTACGCGTGAAATGCCAGAAGAGTTTACGCTAGAATGTACGGCTAAATTCCGTTACCGTCAGCCTGATTCTAAGGTGACAGTACATGTCAAAGGAGAAAAGGCAGAGGTCATCTTTGCGGAACCACAACGCGCGATTACACCAGGACAGGCAGTTGTCTTTTACGATGGCGAAGAGTGCCTAGGTGGCGGTTTGATTGACAATGCTTACCGCGATGGACAAGTTTGTCAGTACATTTAGATTGACAAATTTTCTCAATTTGCTACAATAATAACAGCAATAGAAATGATGGTCAAAGCTCATGGATGTTGCAGGCTTTTTGTCCTGCACTTCTTTGTAGTTTTGACTGTTTTTGTGTCGTTTAAGGGAAAGGATAAAAATGATTCAACAAGACTTTCGGACAAAAGTAGAAAATACGGTTTTTGGTGTTCGGGCGACAGCCTTGATTGTCCAAAATCACAAGCTTCTAGTTACCAAAGACAAGGGCAAGTATTACACTATTGGCGGTGCGATTCAAGTCAATGAAAGCACGGAAGACGCGGTAGTCCGTGAAGTGAAGGAAGAACTGGGTGTCAAAGCTCAAGCTGGGCAGCTAGCTTTTGTGGTTGAAAATCGTTTTGAACAGGACGGTGTTTCCTATCACAATATCGAATTTCATTATCTGGTGGACTTGCTGGAGTATGCCCCATTGACCATGCAGGAAGATGAGAAAAGGCAGCCCTGTGAGTGGATTGACTTGGATAAGTTTGAGGATATCCAGCTAGTTCCAGCCTTTTTAAAAACGGCCCTACCAGATTGGGAAGGCCAACTAAGACACATTCATCGTGAGGAATAGGAGAGAAACATGACTTATCATTTTACTGAAGAATACGATATTATTGTAATTGGTGCGGGACACGCTGGGGTTGAGGCTTCCTTAGCTGCTAGCCGTATGGGCTGCAAGGTCTTGCTTGCGACCATCAATATTGAAATGCTGGCTTTCATGCCTTGTAATCCCTCTATCGGTGGTTCTGCTAAGGGGATTGTCGTACGTGAAGTCGATGCCCTCGGTGGCGAGATGGCCAAGACTATTGACAAGACTTACATCCAGATGAAGATGCTCAACACAGGAAAGGGTCCTGCCGTTCGTGCCCTTCGTGCGCAGGCTGATAAGGAACTTTACTCTAAGGAGATGCGCAAGACAGTTGAAAATCAAGAAAATCTGAGCCTTCGTCAGACCATGATTGATGAGATTTTGGTGGAAGATGGCAAGGTTGTCGGTGTGCGCACAGCCACCTATCAAGAATATGCTGCTAAGGCTGTTATTGTGACGACAGGGACTGCTCTCCGTGGGGAAATTATCATCGGAGACCTCAAGTACTCATCAGGTCCTAACCACAGCTTGGCTTCTATTAACCTAGCTGACAATCTCAAGGAACTGGGCCTCGAAATCGGTCGTTTCAAGACAGGAACCCCTCCACGTGTCAAGGCCTCTTCTATCAACTACGACGTGACAGAAATCCAACCAGGAGATGAAGCACCTAATCACTTCTCATACACTTCACGTGATGAGGATTATGTCAAGGACCAAGTGCCATGCTGGTTGACCTACACCAATGGTACCAGTCATGAGATTATCCAAAACAACCTCCACCGTGCGCCTATGTTTACAGGTGTGGTCAAGGGAGTGGGGCCTCGTTACTGTCCGTCGATTGAAGACAAGATTGTGCGCTTTGCGGACAAGGAACGTCACCAACTCTTCCTTGAGCCAGAAGGGCGCAATACTGAGGAAGTCTATGTTCAAGGACTTTCAACCAGTCTGCCTGAGGATGTCCAGCGTGACTTGGTTCATTCCATCAAAGGTTTGGAAAATGCAGAGATGATGCGGACAGGTTATGCTATTGAGTATGATATGGTCTTGCCTCATCAGTTGCGTGCGACTTTGGAAACCAAGAAAATCTCAGGTCTCTTCACTGCTGGTCAGACAAATGGAACATCAGGTTACGAAGAAGCTGCTGGCCAAGGGATTATCGCGGGTATCAATGCGGCTCTGAAAATCCAAGGTAAACCTGAGTTGATTTTGAAGCGCAGTGATGGTTATATAGGGGTGATGATTGATGACTTAGTGACCAAGGGAACCATTGAACCTTACCGTCTCTTGACCAGTCGTGCTGAATATCGTCTCATTCTTCGCCATGACAATGCTGATATGCGCTTGACTGAGATGGGACGCGAGATTGGCCTTGTGGATGATGAACGCTGGGCTCGTTTTGAAATCAAGAAAAATCAATTTGATAATGAGATGAAACGCCTAGACAGTATCAAACTCAAGCCAGTCAAGGAAACCAATTCCAAGGTCGAGGAGATGGGCTTCAAGCCGTTGACAGATGCGGTGACAGCCAAGGAATTCCTTCGCCGTCCAGAAGTTTCTTACCAAGATGTGGTGGCCTTCATCGGACCAGCTGCAGAAGACTTGGATGACAAGATTATCGAATTGATTGAAACAGAAATCAAGTACGAAGGCTATATTTCCAAAGCCATGGATCAGGTTGCCAAGATGAAACGTATGGAAGAAAAACGCATTCCAGCCAATATCGACTGGGATGACATCGATTCTATTGCGACAGAAGCTCGTCAGAAGTTCAAACTCATCAATCCAGAAACCATCGGCCAAGCCAGCCGTATTTCGGGAGTAAACCCAGCAGATATTTCTATTTTGATGGTGTATCTGGAAGGTAAAAATCGTAGTATTTCTAAAACTCTTCAAAAATCAAAATGATACGTCGTTGGCTTCTTACGAATGAGTTCAAAGCTTGGCTTTGATTCATCTCCAGCCTCCCATAGTTTCCCGAACTATGGGAGCTAACTCAAGTTATGCTTTCGCTTAGCCTTCTAGTCTGATTTCGATTTTTATTGATACTCTTCGAAAATCTCTTCAAACCGCGTCAACGTCGCCTTGCCGTATATATGTTACTGACTTCGTCAGTTCTATCTACAACCTCAAAGCAGTGCTTTGAGTAGCCTACGGCTAGTTTCCTAGTTTGCTCTCTGATTTTCATTGAGTATGAGTTTTAATCTCAAAAGAAAGCATAGAGAAAAACAGCTCCGAGGACGGGGCTGTTTTCTTGCTTTATTCTTCATCTGGTGTGAGGATCATCGGGATGATGATCGGTTCACGTTCGGTATTTTCATAGAGGAAGGGGCGAATAGCGTTGACAATGGCACCATTGACAGATTGCACGCTAGCATCCTTATTTTTCAGTGCGATACGAATGGCATTGAAGAGGATACGCTGGCTTTGGCGAATCAAGTCGCCAGACTCTCTCATGTAGACAAAGCCTCGGCTGAGGATGTCTGGACCAGATAGAATCATCTGCGATTTGAAGTCAACAGTTGCGACTGCCAGAACGACACCGTCTTCAGATAGATCGCGACGATCTTTGAGGACAGCTGCGCCAATTTCACCGATACGATTTCCATCGACATAGATATCTTGGGCGTTGAAATGACCTGCGATACGAGCTGAGTCAGCAGTAAGGGCAAGCACATCGCCATTGCTCATGATAAAGATGTTGTCCTTCTCAACACCAGTATCCACTGCTAGTCCAGCGTGGACTTTTTGCATGCGGTATTCACCGTGGACAGGCATGAAGTATTTTGGCTTAATCAAGCAGAGCATGAGTTTTTGCTCTTGCTGACCACCGTGTCCAGATGTATGGATATTGTTCACTTTACCGTGGATAACTTCGACACCAGCTTCAGAAATGATGTTAATCAGCTTGTTGACGCTAGTAGTGTTTCCAGGGATGGGACTAGAAGAGAAGATAACGGTATCACCTGGTTGTAATTGTACTTGACGGTGGGTTCCGTTGGCGATACGAGAGAGGGCTGCCATAGGCTCACCCTGACTACCTGTACAGAGGATAAGAACTTCTCCTGCAGGATAATCTTTGATTTCATTTGGCTCGATAAAGGTTCCCTTAGGAGCTTTGATGTAGCCAAGATCGATTCCGTTGACAATGGCCTTTTCCATAGAACGACCAAAGACCGCAATCTTGCGTCCAGTCTTAACAGCAGCTTCTGTTGCCTGCTGGAGACGGAAGATATTTGAGGCAAAGGATGCAAAGATGATACGTCCTTCAATACCTTGGATAATCTTCATAATGGACTGACCAACGACTTTTTCAGAGTTGGTAAAGGTTGGTACTTCCGCATTTGTCGAGTCAGACAGGAGACAGAGCACGCCTTCTTCACCAAGCGCAGCCATACGATGCAAGTCCGCAGGTTCTCCAACTGGAGTAAAGTCGAACTTAAAGTCACCCGTACAGACGATTTTCCCTTGAGGAGTATGAATGACAATCCCCAAAGGCTCTGGAATAGAGTGAGTCGTTCTAAAGAAAGTTGCCTTGAGATTTTTAAAGGTCAACTCGGTGTTGTGGTTGATTTCGTAAAGTTTGGCGTTGCGCAAGAGGCCGTGTTCTTCGAGTTTCCCACGGATCAAAGCCAAGGCAAGCGGTCCAGCATAAATAGGGACATTTGCTTGCTTGAGTAGGAACGGAATCCCACCAATGTGGTCCTCGTGTCCGTGTGTGATTAAAACAGCCTTGACGCGGTCGATATTGTCTACGATGTAAGAGTAGTCAGGAATGACATAGTCGATACCAAGCAAGTCATCTTCTGGGAATTTAATCCCAGCATCGACGATGATAATCTCGTCTTGGTATTCAATTCCGTAAGTGTTTTTCCCGATTTCTCCTAGACCACCGATGGCAAAAACGCCGACTTCTTCAGGTTTAAGAGTGTAGGCCATATTAGAACTCCGTAATTTCGAAGGCGCCAGTTTCTTTTTCGTAATCGAGCAATTTGTCAGACAAGAGTTCGATATATTCGATATTGTACTCTGGGCGATTTTCTTCGACAAGTTGGCGAGCAGTGATACGGCCCTCAAGTTCTGAGCTGGCATCGATGTCTAGGTAAAGCGCGCGTGTTGTTTCACGGCGTGGGCTACGTTCTTTTGTTTCTTGATAAAAAACTTTGTAAATCATATAGTTCCTTTCTATTTACAGGTCAGCTTATTCCAAACTTTTAGCAGATATTTGCTTGATTTCATTCCATTTTGTGTCTAGATTGACCTTGATTCGTTACAATTATTTCAATTATACCACAAAATGAAAAATTAGTAAAAGACGGAAACGAGAAAGTTAGGGGACGATTTCTTTGGTAAGCGTTTGCAAAAATAAAGAAAATGTGTTATGTTGATAACGGAAGTGAAATTTATTGCTTGTCATAATTCCATATAGATTTTAAGTCAAGGAGGTTGCCCTATGTATAACTTATTTGCTTTTGCTATCGGAGTTCGTTTGCTAGCTTTTATCGTTTTTGTTGCTTGCGTTTATGAAGGAAATCTTCTATTTGCCAAACTGGAACGATGACAAACCAAGTTCTTGTGGAAAATTACCTTTGTGACTCTCTACTCGCTTTTTCTCCTCCTCGTGACCTATGTCGTTTGGTTTGTATTTTACTTTGGATTAAATGCTTAGATGCCCTGCTTATGCTGGGGTTTTTTGTTTGGGGATGTAGAGATAGTAGATTTACGACACGAAAATTCCACCCCATCTATCAAGATGAGGTGGTCTTTGCATTTTTCTAAAATGACATGACAATGGAATTTTCAAAGCTTATTATTTTTATGGGAGTCATTGTTCTGCTCAAAAATAGAGTTGAAGCATAAAAATAAAACAATACAAACAGATAAATCGAATGGTAAAGGGATAGTAGTAATGTTCAAATCATTGAGAATGCTGAGCAAACTGTAAGAGATGAAGACAATAAAATTTATCCTTCTAAAAATGTGTTTCTTATCTAGCATGACTTACCAAACTTTTTACGAAGGTCTTTTCCAATGGTATAACCTGCCATAAATAAAGCGATACCAACACCTACACCAAAGCCACCCTTGATTTCTTGCAATTCCTTATTAGAAATTTCACGATAGTTGTTCAAATTTTTCATCATATTAATCTCCTCCTAAAAAATAACCAGCTGCCAAACCAGAACCTATAAGTGCTGTTCCACCTGCAATAGCCTTCCAAGATACTGCTACTCCAAAGATAACCAAGGGAGCGAGACCGCCATCAATATCTGATAATTCATTTTCAGATAAGGATAAAAATTGATTGTCAAGAATGTCAAAATTTGTCATTGAACTTTCCTCCTTTTTTCTTGTTCACTTTTATATTCGGAAAAGAAAAGGAAAAGTGAGCATTTTTTTAAATTATTTTTAGTTAAGTGAGGGCACTCTTGTCTGGGGGCAAAGAAAATTCCCATGTGCCAGCTTTTGTAGTATAATAGTAAGCAGACAAAAAGATAGGAATGTGTTATGAAAGTATTAGCTTTTGATACGTCCAGCAAGGCTCTTTCTCTCGCTATTTTAGAGGACAAGCAGGTTCTTGCCGAGACGACGATTAATATTAAGAAAAATCACAGTATTACTCTTATGCCTGCCATAGATTTTTTGATGGCAAGTTTGGATTGGACACCCAAGGATTTGGACCGAATCGTGGTAGCTGAAGGGCCGGGTAGCTATACAGGCTTGCGAATTGCGGTAGCAACTGCTAAGACCTTAGCTCACACCCTGAACATCGAGTTGGTTGGTATGTCGAGTCTCTTGGCTCTGGTGCCCCACCAACAAGAAGGTTTGTTTGTCCCCTTGATGGATGCGCGTCGCAATAATGTTTATGCAGGATTTTATGAAAATTCCAAACCTGTCATGGCAGAAGCACATCTGCCTTTTGAGCGAGTCATTGAGCTAATCAAGGGCGCTAGTCAGGTAACCTTTGTCGGAGAAGTTGGCCCCTTTGTTGAGCAGATTCAAAAACACTTGCCAAGGACTGATTACAAAGAAACATTGCCAAATGCAGCTAATCTAGCTCTATGGGCCTGGGACAAGGAAGCAGACTCCTTGCATGATTTTGTGCCGAACTACCTCAAGCGTGTCGAAGCTGAGGAAAACTGGCTCAAGAATCACACCGAGTCTGTCGAGTCTTACATTAAACGCCTATGATAGAAATCAAACGAATCCAACAGCGACCTGACTTGGCTCAAGCCATCTACGCTGTTATGATAGCTGTTTACCCAATCAACCCTTGGACGCTGGAACAAATCCAAGCAGATCTGTCCCAAGACCAGACTTGGTATGCATTGGCTTATGATGGGGCAGAAGTGATTGGATTTCTAGCTGTGCAGGAGAATCTTTTTGAAGCAGAAGTCCTGCAAATCGCTGTCAAAGGAGCTTATCAGGGTCAGGGAATTGCGTCAGCCTTGTTTGCTCAATTGCCGACAGACAAGGAAATTTTCCTCGAAGTCAGACAGTCAAATCAACGAGCGCAAGCATTTTACAAGAAAGAAAAGATGGCAGTTATCGCTGAGCGAAAGGCCTACTACCATGACCCAGTCGAGGACGCCATTATCATGAAGAGAGAAATAGATGAAGGATAGATATATTTTAGCATTTGAGACATCCTGTGATGAGACCAGTGTCGCCGTCTTGAAAAACGACGATGAGCTCTTGTCCAATGTCATTGCTAGTCAAATTGAGAGTCACAAACGTTTTGGTGGCGTAGTGCCCGAAGTAGCCAGTCGTCACCATGTCGAGGTCATTACAGCCTGTATCGAGGAGGCATTGGCAGAAGCAGGGATTACCGAAGAGGACGTGACAGCTGTTGCGGTTACCTACGGACCAGGCTTGGTCGGAGCCTTGCTAGTTGGTTTGTCAGCTGCCAAGGCCTTTGCTTGGGCTCACGGACTTCCACTGATTCCTGTTAATCACATGGCTGGGCACCTCATGGCAGCTCAGAGTGTGGAGCCTTTGGAGTTTCCCTTGCTAGCCCTTTTAGTCAGTGGTGGGCACACAGAGTTGGTCTATGTTTCTGAGGCTGGCGATTACAAGATTGTTGGGGAAACGCGAGATGACGCGGTTGGTGAGGCCTATGATAAGGTCGGTCGTGTCATGGGCTTGACCTATCCTGCAGGTCGTGAGATTGACGAGCTGGCTCATCAGGGGCAGGATATTTATGATTTCCCCCGTGCCATGATTAAGGAAGATAATCTGGAGTTCTCCTTCTCAGGTTTGAAATCTGCCTTTATCAATCTTCATCACAATGCCGAGCAAAAGGGAGAAAGTCTGTCTACAGAGGATTTGTGTGCTTCCTTCCAAGCAGCTGTACTGGATATTCTCATGGCAAAAACCAAGAAGGCTTTGGAGAAATATCCTGTTAAAACCCTGGTTGTGGCAGGTGGTGTGGCAGCCAATAAAGGTCTCAGAGAACGCCTAGCAGCCGAGGTTACAGATGTCAAGGTCATCATTCCACCTCTGCGCCTCTGCGGAGACAATGCAGGTATGATTGCTTATGCCAGTGTCAGCGAGTGGAACAAAGAAAACTTCGCAGGCTGGAACCTCAATGCCAAACCAAGTCTTGCCTTTGATACCATGGAATAAAGAGTGGCTCTTTGTCAAGTGTAGTGGGTAGGCGAAAAGCTACAATCTGGAGAGTACGAAATTCGTACTCTCTTTTTTGATGTTCAAAGTCATCAAAATCCGTTTTTTAAAATTGTTAAAGTTCCGGAAACCAAAGGCTTTGCGCTTGATAACCTTAATCAAATTATTGGTCGCTTCAAGTTTAGCGTTGGAATAAGGCAGCTTAAGTGCGTTGATAATCTTATCTCTATCCCTTAAAAAAGTCCAAAAGACCGTTTGAAAAAGCGGATGAACCGTTGGCAGTTCTTGCTCAATCAATCCAAAGAAATGGTCGGCATTCTTCTCTTGAAAATGAAAGAGCAGGAGTTGATAGAGTTCGTAGTGAACCTGTAATCCCTCAGAGTAAGAAAGCAGCTTATCTCGTACTTCCCGATGGGTTAAGTGCATTCGAAACGTGGGCTGATAGAATCGTTTCTGACAGAGCTTGAAGCTATCCTGGTGTAGTAAATCAGTCCAGTGGACTGATTTAGCCCGAGCCTAGAAACGAAAAAGCGAGGGTTCCAAAAGCGCTTGAGCGCCCGATACTCCAAGGATTTTCGGTCAAATTGGTTCATGATTTGGATTCGTACTCGGTTCATAGCTCGGCTCAGATGTTAGACAATGTGGAAGCGGTCAAGAACAATCTTCGCCTTTGGAAAGAGTTGCTTAGCGAGCCGATAATAAGGGCTGTACATGTCCATGGTGATGACCTCGACCAGCTCCCGAACCTCTCTCTGATAGCGTTGGAAATGGTTTCGAATCACCGCATGAGTTCGCCCGTCTAAAATTGCGAGGATGGATTTGGACTCAAAATCTTGGGCAATGAAGCTCATTTTGCTCTTTTTGAAGCTATACTCATCCCAACTCATAACTTTTGGCAACTTGGTCCAATCGGTTTCAAACTTAAATTCCCTCAGTTTTCGGATGACGGTGGAAGTTGAGACCGCCAATCTGTGGGCAATCTCAGTCATAGACTGCTTTTCAAGGAGGAGCTGAGCGATTTTTTGTCTCACCATGTTGGAAATCTGGCAATTTTTCTTGACAATGGATGTTTGAGAAACGACCACCTTAAGGCAATTCTTGCACTGAAAGCGGCGCTTTTTGAGATGCAGTACCGTGGGTAAACCCTGACAGTCGAGAAGCGGAATTTTAGAGGCTTTCTGGAAGTCGTATTTGATCATCTTCCCTTGACAATGAGGACAAGGAGGAGCGGGGGAATCCAACTTTGCCTGAACGACTAGATGGGTTTGGTATTTCAGAACAGACAAGATTTTGATATTTTTGTCTTCCAATCCGAGCAAATCTGTGGTATTCTTAAGTTGTTCCATATGAACCCTTTCTAATGAGTTGGTTAGACGCTTTTCATTATAGGTCATATGGGGCTTTTTTTCTACAAGAAACGACCCTATAATTCCTGGGGTGGGATTACCCACTACAGAAATTATAGAGCCAAAACATTCCAAAGTCTTGTCTGACTCTGGAATGTTTTCTGTTCACAGTTGTTTTGTAACTGCCTAATAAGTAACCGCGCTATAACGAGGTATCTACCGAGATTGTCAATTCTCCAGTATACTGTTATAAAAAACAAAACTGGAGGATTTTTTTATGTCCCCCCATCGTCCCATCGACTGTTCCGTAGCTGCCCAATAACGGAGTATAGTCGTCTGAAACAAGAATAGGACAAAAGTGCCTCAAGAAAAGCATCGTAATTTGACAATATTATTCTGAGATGTTTTTGATGTAAGCCCATATTTTCTCAATGGGATTATACTCGGGTGAATAGGTAGGAAGTGGTAACAGTCTATGCCCTGCTCCTTACACATGTTCATTCTGTGAAACCTTGCATTGTCCATAATGATAAGGGATGGTGTATCTAAAGTAGGTAGTAAGAATTTTTGGAAGCAAGCTTCGAAAAAGTCACTCGTCATCGTATCTTTATAGGTCATCGGAGCCATAGTATATTGAAACAAAAAGGGCATTAGTACTTCTATAACAGTATCGCAATCTCTGGTGTGCGTTGTCTCGATCTTAATTCAAATAATTATATCTTCTTCCAGAGAGACTAACTGCCTGCTCAAGGCTCGATCATATTCGAGATAAAAATAGGTCTCAACCCCTGTCTCATAAATATAAATAGGAGTCAGGTAGCTTAAGTGATTCAATTCTTTAAGGAACCGATTTACTTTTTCTGGGTCTTGTTCGCAGTAGGTACGGCTCTTTTTTAGACTATATCCCATAGCCTTTAGAGCGTAATGAATAGTTGTTGGAGGACAGTTGAATTCAGCAGCTATTTCAGTCAAATAAGCATCGGGATGAGTTTCAATATAGATCTTTAATTTATCTCTATCAACTTTTTCAATTAATGGTGGAAGTTTTCTTAAAGTTAGTGTATTGAAACGTTTTTATACAGTGCTAAAATTTGAAGTGTAGTGCAGATGTATTTGTAATAGTATTATCGCAATTCTTTGGAGAAGGTCGAGACAAGAGAAAATAGGTATCTTTGAGATATAAGCATGATTTACTATAAAATTATTGAGTTATTCATAAAAATTTCTCTATCAAATATCATAATGCGTCGTTTAGGGAGATGGTTACAATGCAATATAGTTGTGGAAAAATAAATATTAATATCCCTGATGGATATGGAGACATTAAGGATATAGTGTTTTCGGCTCATATTATAGTTAGGTATAATAATGGACATTGTGGAGGTATAGATCCGCATATAATTGGACTTTGTAAAAAGCAGATCAGAAGGATGTCTCCATATCCTATTTTGATAATCGTATCTAGAGATTCAAAGGTTATTGATGATTATAAAAATTTAGATATTGCCTATGTTGATTGTACTCAATGTTCAAATAATTTTGAAACTGCCTTACACGTTAAAAATATTTTAAAATTATTAAAAATCCAACTTATACACTGTCATGGCTACTCAACTAATTATTTTTTATATATGTTAAAAAAACTTGACAAGAATGGATTTGGAAAGGTTAAGACAGTGATAACATGCCATGGATGGGTTGAATATAACTTAAAAAAGAAATTCTTGACTTATTTTGATTTTTGGACATATTCTATGGGAGATGCTTTTATTTGTGTATTTGAAACTATGAAAAAAAGATTGGAGAGTATAATAAAAAAATAAGAAGATAGTTGCAATAAATAACGGAATTAATGTATCAAATAGCGATTTAGATGTAGTAGGTGTTCAAGACTTTAAAAAAGAATTTTGTATTCCAAATAACAAAAAAATCATTTGTTATGTTGGAAGGTTGGATCCAGAAAAAAGGCCGGATAGATTCCTTGAATTTGCAGAAAAATTATTTTTAGTCAGAGAAGATGTGATTTTTATTATGGCTGGAAATGGTAGTATGTGGGCTACTTTGAAAGAAAAAATTTGCCATTTGAAATGTAGAGATAATTTCAGGTTACTTGGTGAAATCTATCCAGCTACTATAGTTTACAAAATATCGGATTTATTGTATATTCCTTCTGATACAGAAGGAATACCTATGTGTGTTTTAGAGTCAATGTCACAAGAAACTCCGGTTTTAGCTAGTAATGTTGGCGGGTTAAGTGAAATTATTGAACATAGGGTTGATGGATTTTTATTTGAGAAGGAAGATGTTGAGGGAGTGTGTGCTTGTGCTAATTTTTTACTCAATGATTCTGAGTATTTGAAATATATAGGTGAGAATAGTAAATCAAAAATAAGAAAACATTTTTCTGTGCAAAAAATGTTTGTAGAAACCATGAGAGTATATGATGAATTATTAGAGAAGAGTAGTCATGGATAGGAATATAGATCAAGAATTAGTAAGTATTATAATACCAACACATAATAGGTATGAATCTCTGATTAGAGCTGTGAAAAGTTGTTTACATCAAAGTTATAAAAATATCGAAGTTATAATTATTGATGATAATTATAGTAATGTAAATTTAAGAAATAAAATTATCCATCAATTTGGCTATACCAATCATAGAATTAAGTTAATTTTAAGTAATGAAGATTTAGGTGCAACTAATGCCAGAAACATAGGTATCAAAAATTCTAGAGGTAAGTATATATCATTTTTAGACGATGATGATGAATATATGCCAGATCGAATTTTAAAGTTGATGGCTTGTTTTAAAAAGAGTAGAATGAAGAATTTAGTTTATAGTTATGGAATAATAATTTATCCAAATGGTACACGAGAAGAGGAGAAGACCGATTTTGTTGGAAATCCCTTGTTTGTTCAAATGGTTCACAATATAGCAGGTACGTCATTTTGGTTGTGTAAAAAAGAGGTGCTAGAATTAATTAATGGTTTTGAGAAAATAGATTCACATCAGGACGGTGTTGTTTTATTAAAACTACTTGCTCAAGGATACCAAATTGATATAGTGCGAGAATTCTTGGTGAATTACTACGCTCACAGTAAAGAAAACGGTATCACTGGAGTGACACAAAAAACAATTAATGCAGATGAAGAATATTATAATTACTGTAGGAAATATTTTAATTTATTGAGTTTCAACGAGAGAATATTGGTTACAAAGAAATATTATTCTTTAAACATAAAGCGGTTACTATTAATAGGAGACAAATGCAAGGCTTTAAAAGTAATCAAGAAGGCAAGAGAAGAAAAAATTTTTAACGAATTTCTTTTTTTGAAATATATGTTATTATATCATTTTGGTTTTTTCTATTGTATATATGACAACTATGTTCAATTAAAATTTAGAAAGTGAGAAACTATTGTGTATACTATTATAAAATCAAATATAAAAAAATTTAGTTTATTAACGATATTTATTGTTGCTGGTCAATTATTGCTAATTTATGCAGCAACTATTAATGCTCTGGTGTTGAATGAATTAATTGCGATGAATTTAGAGCGGTTTTTGAAATTGTCAATCTACCAAATGATTGTCTGGTGTGGGATAATATTCCTTGACTGGGTAGTGAAAAATTATCAGGTTGAAGTGATCCAAGAGTTTAATCTAGAGATTCGAAATAGAGTTGCCACAGACATCTCTAACTCTACCTATCAAGAATTTCATAGTAAATCATCAGGAACATATCTTTCGTGGCTAAATAATGACGTTCAGACTTTAAATGATCAGGCTTTTAAACAACTTTTTTTAGTAATAAAAGGAATTTCTGGTACTATATTTGCAGTTGTGACTCTTAATCACTATCATTGGTCATTGACTGTAGCCACCTTGTTTTCATTAATGATTATGCTACTTGTACCAAAAATCTTTGCATCGAAAATGCGAGAAGTTAGTCTAAATTTAACTAACCAAAATGAAGCTTTTTTAAAATCTAGTGAGACTATATTGAATGGATTTGATGTGTTAGCGTCCTTGAATCTTTTATATGTATTGCCTAAGAAAATTAAAGAAGCAGGAATTTTATTAAAGATGGTTATACAAAGAAAGACAACTGTAGAAACGTTAGCAGGCGCTATTAGCTTCTTTCTCAATATTTTTTTTCAGATATCTCTCGTTTTTTTAACAGGCTATCTTGCAATAAAAGGAATAGTGAAAATTGGTACTATTGAAGCAATAGGAGCACTAACAGGTGTTATTTTTACAGCGCTAGGTGAATTAGGAGGTCAATTATCCTCTATTATTGGTACGAAGCCTATTTTTTTAAAATTGTATTCAATTAATCCAATTGAGTCAAATAAAATGAATGATATCGAACCAAATGAGGTGAATAGAGATTTTCCGTTATATGAAGCAAAAAATATTTGCTATAAGTATGGAGATAAAGAAATATTAAAAAACTTAAATTTTTGTTTTCAACGTAATGAAAAGTATTTAATTTTAGGTGAAAGTGGAAGCGGGAAAACTACATTATTAAAATTATTGAATGGCTTTTTGAGAGATTATAGTGGAGAATTGCGATTCTGCGGGGATGATATAAAAAAAACCTCCTATTTAAATATGGTTTCGAATGTTCTATATGTAGATCAAAAAGCTTATTTGTTTGAAGGTACGATTAGAGATAATATTTTATTGGAAGAAAATTATACTGATGAAGAAATACTACAGTCTTTAGAGCAAGTTGGTTTGAGTGTAAAAGATTTTCCTAATAACATTTTAGATTATTATGTTGGTGATGATGGGAGATTACTGTCAGGAGGGCAGAAACAAAAAATTACTTTAGCTAGAGGGCTAATTAGAAATAAGAAAATAGTATTAATTGACGAGGGAACTTCTGCTATCGATAGGAGAACTTCGTTAGCGATTGAACGTAAGATATTAGATAGAGAGGATTTGACTGTCATTATTGTTACCCATGCTCCGCATCCGGAACTTAAACAATATTTTACTAAGATATATCAATTTCCAAAGGATTTTATTTAAGAATATAGGGGAGGGAAATATGAGATTCTATTGTGAAGCTTATGAGGTAATTACTGAAGAGAAAAAAGTATACTTTAATGATATTGAGTTAGAAGTTAAGTATTCCTCTGTCGAAAAATTGTTTATAATATGTGAGAAATTATTAGATAAGAAAAAAGTATCATTTTTTTATGTAGATGAGAAACCCTTAAGGTATCTGTTATTTGACTATATATTTCTACTAGTTCTAGCTAAAAAAAATATCCCAATCTTAGATGGAGTTTCCAATAAGCAAGTTGATCCAACGTTGCTGCATCACTTTTCTTTGGAAATTGAAAAGAATTTTATCGATTTTTGCTATAAAAATATGGATCTCATCCTAAAAACTCAAAGTATATCTTTGTGTCATAGAGAAGAGCTTATTATTGTAGATGTTTCAGATGACTCTAAATTTGGTGTTTTTTACAAGCGTTTTAGAACACTGGTTGATAAAAATAACGGAAAATATGTTTGTGTTTATAATTTCAGTCGTGTTTCAGATATACTGCAAAACTAGAAAAATTATTGCAATCGAAAATTTTCGGTTACGTTTACTGAAAGCCAATTTGAATTATTTAAGCTTTTATATAATCAAAAAAATTTTAAAACAATTTCGTTGCTATTTGGAAAAAAATTGTTGCTGGAGGAATTATCTATTATAGCGATCTTACTAATATAGAATACTTTTGTATTTTTTGGTGGGATAGTATGTTTGGGAAAGATTCTATTGGAAAATACGTATATGTAGAAGAGATTAGTAGATGTCATTTTTTAGATAGAAATTATTCTTTTTGTTATGGTTTACAAGATTATAAAAGTAAACTTATTAAATATTTTTTAGAATAGTTAATCTATTCGAGAGAGATAAAGAAATATGGAAAATACTTTATTGAATATCACAGGAAGCTTCGATATGGAAACTAGGAATCTAATTAGTTATTCTTTAACTGATATCTTTGAAACAGATAAAATAAGAATTGAACTTCTTGGAGAAATTTATTATAAAAATATAAAGTTGGAATTGCATGAATTCGCTGGATTGTATAAGATTTATGGAATTAGCTTAATAAAGAATATTACCGGAATGTTTTTAATTATAATTTTTGATACGAAGACAAAAGAATTAAAAATTTTTCAAGATATAACGACTTCATACTTTAATTTATACTATACTGTTTATGGAGGTGTGTTCTATATATAGTACATCTTTAAAGAAAGTGATGAAGTTATCTCATGTTCCTGTTACCTTAAATAACAAAAAAATACAAGAATTTATGAGAAATGGATTTATTTTAGATTCAAATACTTTAGTAACCGAAATTAATAAATTAGAATATTTCTCTTACATTTCTGTAAATAATACTCTTCGTATATGTGGTATTGATTATAATGATTCAAACAATTTTACTAAAGAACAAGTATTAAAGAATTGGGACTCTATGCTACGTGAATCTATATTAAGAGTGTATAGTGAAGCAGGAGAGGCTAATATTACACTATCATCTGGTTTTGATTCAAATTATATATTATATACATTAGCGAATTATACGAATTCTTCAATTAATGCATTTTGCATAGGAGGAGAAAAAGGAATTAATGAGATTCCTGAAGTAACTAAAATTGCAAAATTTTATGGTATAAATTTATTAGTTGATACTGTAATGAGCCCAAGATTTAGAATATTTTCCCGATATAGTATGGAGATTGGAAGGAAGTCTCTTTGAATGTGGTGTCATACTGCAGTACTATTTAGGCAGGTTGTTGTTCCAAAAAGGGAACACAAGTATTCTTTGTGGCGAGTCAGCGGATGAAATAATGACTTTTAAGTATCATTCTGTGAACTACAATCAATTTTGTAATGATAAACAGAAGTCAGTATATTTTAGTTATTCCGACTATCCATTTTATGTTACAAATTCAATTGTTTTAAAGAAAAATAGCCTACTTTTGCATAGTTTTGTCATTCATCCTAGATATCCATATAAAATGTCTGAGATTGTTGAAATGTCTAAAAAAATATCAGATCTAAACGATAAAAAAGAATTTCACAAAAAGAACTGTGAGTTGAGGTTTCAAGATAGTGTTCTTGATAACATAAATAGTGTCCCGGGTACAACTCATTTATTTAGTTGTTTAAATATTCAAACATTAGTAAAAATTATTTTATATATTTTTCGATACAACAGTTGTATGAAAATATTTAATTTTAGAGATAAAGAGCTTATCTTTTTTAATAAGATTGTAAATGGGCTGATACAAAATATTGAGGAGAATTTAGAGGATGATATTGAAAGGATATTGAAATATTTATATATATGTTTATTTAACGAAATATTCATTATTAAGAATAAGGTGAATTTTTTTGATGATGTGGAATTTAATCAGACACTTAGTGAGTTTTTAGATAAATTGTAGAGGGAATGGTTATGAGTAACAATACTAAGTATATCTTTTTATCTCCACATTTAGATGACGCAATTTTTTCCTGTGGTGATTATATTTCAAAATTAACTTCAGAAGGAGAAATTGTACTTGTTATTACTATATTTTCTGGTTACCCTTTGAGCCAACAGCTATAGCCCTCTGCTAAGCAATTTCATAAGTTGTGTAACCTTGGGAAATATCCGATTGAAGAAAGGAAGAAAGAAGACAGGTTAGCTTGTGAACGTCTACAATGTGATTTTAGACACTTATCGTACTATGAATGTCTCTATAGGAAAGATAGAAATGGCAATTTTCTATACCGTCATATCTATAGTGAATTAAAAAATGAGGACACATTAAAGAATGATATCATAAAAGAGCTGTTAATGCATTTAGACGACAAATGTGTCGTATATTGTCCGCTTTCACTTGGTGACCATGTTGATCATGTTTTTGTGAATAGTATTGGAAGGGCGCTTGAATTTATGCGTTATAAAGTAATATATTATGAGGACTTCCCATATGTAAGTGATAGTAGTATGGTTAGTTATATGGGAAAAACTAAAGAATTAAAAATGTATCAAGAGGAACTTGATGAAAAACATTATATTGATAGAATATCATTAATATTGTGCTATAAATCTCAGATTTTGATAATCTGGAAATCAGTTGAAAAACTTTTAAACAATATTAAAGAGTTGTATTTAAGGAATGGGGCAGCTTATTCTATTAGATTTTGGATTAAGAAATAAGGAAGTAGTTTTATGAATATAGCAGTAATTGGTTTGGGGCATGTTGGGCTGGCCTACGCGTTACTATTTGCATCTAAATATAAAGTTGTTGCATATGATATAGATTCTGTAAAAATAAATAATTTAAAAAAGGGCATTCTTCCATCTAAAAATGAAGAGCTTATGAAGTTTTTTTGCGAGAATAACTTAAATATTACTTTTTTTGATACATTTTCTGAAATTAAAAATAATATTGATTATTATATTATTGCGCTTCCGACAGATTATGATGAGAAAATTGGTAGTTTTAATACATATGAAATCGAACAAACGGTATCGAAGATTCTGAGGGTAAAACCTAATGGAAAGATTATTTGAAAGTCAACAGTTCCGATCGGCTTTTCAAACAAATTAAAAAGGCTGTTTGATACAAAAAATATCATTTTTGTCCCTGAATTTTTGAGAGAAGGTTGTTCTAGATATGATAATTTATATCCAAGTCGCATAGTTGTTGGAGATGAGACAGTTGAAGGAAGAAAAATTGCAGAGTTGTTCCTTTCGATTAGTACTCATAGTACTGCCAATATTAAAAATGTTATGTTAGTTTCTCCTACTGAAGCAGAAGCAATTAAGCTTTTTTCTAACACATTCTTAGCTCTCCGTGTTGCTTTTTTTAATGAACTAGATTCTTTTGCTGAGAGGAGAAGTTTAAATGCTGAAGTTGTAATAAAAGGTGTTTGTTTAGATCCAAGAATTGGAAATTTTTATAATAATCCTTCTTTTGGATTTGGAGGATATTGTCTTCCCAAAGATACTAAACAATTAAAAAAAGAATTTATAGAAATAAATGCCCCAGTGATAGAAGCGATTGATATTTCAAACACAAATAGAAAACAGTTCATAGTTAAACAAATATTGGAACGAAAGCCAAAGATAGTAGGAATATATAAATTGGGGATGAAATATAATTCAGATAATTACAAAGAGTCAGCTATTTTAAGTATAATTAATGAACTATTGATTGTCGGTATAAAAATTTTAGTATATGAACCAAATTTAAACGTTAGTATAGATAACGTAATTTTTGAAAAGAATTTTGAACTATTTACAAAACAAAGTGATCTAATTGTTGCAAATAGATGGGATAGGGGCCTTGAAGCTTATAAAGATAAAGTTTACACAAGGGGGATCTGGATAAGAGATTAACTATTGATATTAAAAAGGCAATAATTTATAAAATTTGTACAAAAAAATGTTAAATTTTCACATTTTCATAGTATACTGTTTAATAGAAAGTAGGTTCTTTGTAACCGCTCCATTATAAAATCCTTTCACTCTTCCGGTATACTATTAGGAAAAACATAACTGGAGGATATTTTGAGCTCACACCTCATCGTTCCAGTGGCTGTTCCCCAAGCTCGTGTACTGCCCAAAAAAGTTAGACATTCTATTTAGAACGAGGATTGAGTTCTGTATTGTACAAGGCTCGGTCCTTTTAGAGTCAGCTTAAGGCTGGCTTTTTTTATTTTTTCTAACTATCAGAATATTTTGACAAATGAACACAAATAATGATATAATATGCAAAAGCTAGGAGGTGGTAGGATGATTGAAAAAATGGAATTGGGGGAATTTTACAAGGAATTGCGTTTGGCGAGAAAGCTCAAGCAGTCAGATGTGGCTTGTGCTGGACTAACAGCTTCTCAGCTATCCAAGTTCGAACTAGGGCAGTCTATGCTATCTGCAGATAAGTTGATCCTAGCCATCCAAGGGATCAATATGAATTTTGATGAGTTTGGTCATAAGCTCAATAACTATCAAGAATCTCCACATATGCAGATTGGTAGGAGGGTTGTGGATCGCTTTGCTCATCAAGATATAGCTGGCTTAGAGCAACTGTTGGAGGAAGTCGAGCAAGAACAGATGGCAGAGACTTATCGTCGTTTGAATGCTATTGTAATCAAAGATGCCATCCACTCACTAGATAAAAGCTACCCACTAGCAGAGGAGGATAGCGAGTTTTTGACCACCTATCTCTATGCTATCGAGTCTTGGACCTGGTTTGAACTCTATCTCTTTTGCAATACTATGCCCTTCTTGAGCAATCAAGATCTGATCTTTTTATCAACCTCCTTACTCGAAAAATCCAAAGAATTTAAAGAGTTAGTACACAATCGATTGTATATGAAGCAAGGACTCTTAAATATCTTATCAGAGTTCATGGAGCGAAAACTTTTTTCCTACATCCCAATCTTTGAAGCCGAGTTGGAGAGCATGCTGCGTCCATACGATGTTTTTGAAAAAGTATTGTGGCAATTTTTAAAGAAAATGCAGATTTTTCTTCAAACCAAAGGAAGCAATCAAAAAGAGATTGAACACTTTATCCAATCTCTGCAAGTATTAGAAAATCCACAATTAACATCCCTTTTTGAATTGCGTTTTCAGCAATATAAAGAGCTTATCGATTAGTTAGAAATGGGAAAAAGATAATAATCTCAGCAACGATTGTCAATAATGTTAAAACTTGTTTCTTCATATGACTTCCACTCCTCATTAGTAATAACTTTATTATACCAGGGAAATGATCAAATCTACTAAAATCGCAAATGTGAAATTTTTATAAGAAAAAATATCAAATATGCGATTTTCTAAAATAAGCCAATTTTCGTGTTATACTGTACTTATAAAGCACTTGAAGCAAATCCTAGGTCGCAGAAGTGGTTTATAAGTAAAAATAATTGGAGGAGGAATCGTTTATTATGGAAAATACAGAATTTTCATTGGAACTTGATGTGACTGAAGTTGCAACTGAACAAGATTATGTTTCTAGTGGTGTTACATCTACAGGTTGTTGTAAAAACTAATTTAATAATTGATTTTATAAAGCAGGTACAAGTACTTGCTTTTTAATTAAAAGAAAAATATGTTTAAAATAAAAGATAATTATATTTACAGGCAATGCGTTAATGATTCTATACTGATAGAAAAACTTAATGAAAATAATCTTGAAATATTTTTTGATAGCAAAATATTTCAAGAGATGTTGATGGTGGCGAATCCACGATTTTTTAATGAATTAACTAAGGAAAAAATATATCAAAATTCTACGTTTAGAAATTATGCAAAGAGGTCGCTTACAAGAGCAACTCCATTTGGATTGTTTAGTTCAGTTGGTGTTGGTTCTTTTTCAAAAGTTTCATACCCTCAACAGATTAGAGAGAATTATAGTAAAAAAGTGTCTGTTAGTGGAGAGTGGATTAGTTCGCTTTGTATGATGTTAGAAAATGAAGATTCAGTTTTATTGCAATTACATTTACAGTGGAATCAAAAAGTACTGGAGCTATCAGATAAGTATCAATTGAATAATATCAACTATTGGGGTGTTTCCGAGCAGAGTAGAGATATACTTATCAAGAAAACTGCCCTTTTAGAATTTATTAAAAAATTGACATATAAATCGGAAGTAAGTGTATTAGACTTGGTACAAGAAATTCAAACTAAGTCTCCTAATTTGGAGACACAGAAAATTATTGATTATTTACGTAATTTAATTATCAGTGAATTTTTATTTACAAACTTACGAAAGGTTGTAATAAATCACAATTGTTTAGATAATTTAATTTATATTTTAAGTTCTATTAATGAGCAAACAAAATTAACTACTGATTTGTTACAACTTAAATCATGCATCGAGAAGTATTCAAAATCAGAGTTAGGAGAAGGTATTCTTCAATATGCTGAAATTTGTGAAAAAATGTCTCATATTTTTAATGAAGAAAAACAGCGCTATCTGAAGGTTGACTTAGTGAATAGTTATGATTCGCTATTACCCAAAGATTTAAAAAAGACATTGGAGGACTTCGTTAACTTTATTTCGAGAATTAATCTGGGTAAAGATTATCGAAATAAGGAATTAATCTCGTACACAGAAAAATTTGTCGAAAAATACGGAGAGTATGTTGAAGTTCCTATTAAGCAACTACTGGATAGTAAGTTAGGGTTGGGGATACCAAAACAAAATTTGGAACCTTATAGTATATTATCAAGTGTTGCAGAACAAACTTTTTTGTCTTATCTAAGTAAAGAAATCTTTAAAGCAGTGAAAAATAATAAAAAGGAAATTGATATATCAAATATTCCGCCTGAATTATTGTATCCAAATTTGGATAGATTTCCTATTAAATCATTATTTTTGTAAAGATGTAAGTTTTAATTTATATGAGAGGGAGGTTGAGAGATATGGAGGTATTGGCTTTTTAACAGTATGTGAGAGGATATTTTCTATTGATAGTTATCTTGTTTTAAAGTTGTTTTCAAAGAAAGTATTAAAAGTTGATGATTATTTATCTGTTCTACATTCAATTTTTATATATATCCGACTATTGGGAATATCTCCAAAACAATTACTTAAATTGATGAAGGATACTTTTACTCAAAATATTTATCGTAAAAGTTTTAAAAAGGTGTTTCCCAATAACGCAAAAGTAATAAAGGAATTCAAACAATATTTTGAAGATCAAAGTAAATTTGATATTTTCAATGAAGTTTTTAAAAGCTTCTCACCTATCGAGAAACATTTTGAATATAAAAATGATATGATTCATAGTTTGCTTCATATGCACATGAATAGAATAGGAATATTTTCCTTAAATGAAAAGGAATATCTTTATTTTGTGAGGTATATTTTAGAGGTATTAAATAATTATGAGAAATATAATTAAGAAGTATGATGAAATCATCAATAAAGTAGATAGTCTAGTGTTAGACAATAATATTATTGATTTACTACAGCGCTCGTGCTATACGGAAAATAGAAGTTACTTGTCGGAATACCCCAGCATAATCATATATTTATCATATAGATTAGCTAATTGCGATGATAACGAGCATTCTAAGTTGCTCTACAATAGAGTAAACTACTATTTACATGAACTGTTAAAGTCGATTAAGTTGAACAGTCGTAATAATATATCAATGTGCTATGGATTTTCTGGCTATGTATATGCCTTGAAATTGTTACCTAAGAGGAGTAAAGAATATAGTAAATTGCTAGAGACACTTGAAACAATTTTAGTATCTTTAACTAGAGATAGGCTAAGTGAAATAAAAAAATCCAATAAAGTTAAAGAAGAATATATTGATGTAATCCAAGGAGTTTCTAGTGTAGGAAAGTATTTTCTTAGCAAGGATAAATTGACTTCTAATCAGGAACTATTATTAAAAGGAGTTTTAAATTATTTAGCAGGAGTAATAAATAATAAGCCAACTATTTATCCGGAATATATGCCAAATGAAAAATTAAAGAGAAAATTCCCCAATGGCTATATCAACCTAGGTGTAGCTCATGGTATATTAGGACCACTATATGTTTTAGCATTAGGGTTTAAAAAATTCAACATGCCAGAGTATTTAATTTCGCTAAAAAAGGGTTTGAGTTACTATGAAAAAACTTTTCAAACTAATAAGATTGGCAAGATTATTGGCTGGAATGGTAGAGTAAGTGCTGAGGTAGAAAGTGAGAAATTCGAATATAATTTAAGTTGGTGTTATGGTAGTCTTGGAATGGCAAGAGTACTATATAATATATCTAAAATAATTGACATCCCAAAATTACAAGAGTTAGCTACTGATGTATTCCACTCATCTATTTATTACCTTAATAGTAGTGAAATTTTAAATAACGCAATTTGTCATGGTCGCTCTGGGATAATGCTTTTGTTCAACTTGATGTATTTAGACACAGGGGAATCACAGTTTAAAGCTATTTCTGATAATTTATTTAAGGAAATAGTAAATAAAGCCACTGATTCTGAATACATATTTGTGGAACGTGATATATATTTTAGGGGTGTGAATTATGATGAAGTGATAGAGTATATTGATTTTGGCTTGTTAAATGGGGTTTCTGGGATAGTTCTTGCACTAATGGCGCAGAGGACAGGAAATGCTTCTCCTTTGGCTGAAATGTTTTTTATGCAGTGAGGGTTTAAGGTAGATATAGGGATAACATATGAAAAAAATTTTAAATAATAAGCTATATATGAAAGTCTTGGTTTCAGATCTGATATCAAACTTTGGAGATACACTATATTTTATAGCTCTCATGACTTATGTGACGGAGATTAAGAGTAGCAATTTGGCTATCTCAATCGTAAATATATCGGAGACTATACCTATATTGTTCACAATATTTTTTGGTATCATTGCAGATAGGACACTTAATAAAGTGGGAATGATTATCAAAACGTTATGGATACGGACAATTTTATATTTATTAGTGGCTGTTGTCATGAATTTTAAGGAATCCATTTTAGTAGTAATACTTGCTAGTATAGTTAATCTTATTTCAGATACATTGGGGCAATTTGAAAATGGTCTTTTCTATCCAATTTCTAATCGAATAGTGAAAAAATCAGATAGGGAAGAAACCATGGCGTTTAGGCAAACAGCAACTTCTACCATGAACATTGTAAATCAGTCGTTAGGGGCATTTTTAATCACTTTTCTTAGTTTCTTTCACTTAGCTCTTATAAATTCTCTAACATTCGCTATTAGTTTACTAATAACATTAGCTATCAAAAGCCAAATTAACAATTTTTATATAGACAAGACCCCATCCACTAAGGTTTCAAAAGTTGATTTTAAAGCTACGTTTTCTGATATTATTTCAAACTTAAAACTTTCGCTTAAACATCTATTTAGTCTCACTAATATGAAGACTGTATTACTTGTTATTCCAATTCTTAATGGGAGCTTAGCCATTATCATACCACTAGCTGTAGTGAATCTTTCTAAAAGTTCTGCTCTTACAATTATTAGTTCTGCAACAACAATTTCAGTTTTGGGAATTAGTACTGTTTCTGGAGGGATTTTAGGTGGAACTTTGATTCTAATTAGTAAAAAATTTAAAAATCTTTCCATAGAGAACTTATTGAAAATGAATTTAATGACTATTTTATTATCATTTATTGCGTTTTATTACCAAAATATTTATTTTATAGTATTAACATTATTTCTTTCGAGTGTATTTGTCAGTGCATTAAATCCTAAAATAGGAGCTATCATATTTAATAATCTTGATGAAACGAAACTAGCTACAATATTTGGAGGAATGGTTACTTACTTCCAGTTGGGAGATGTCGTATCAAGATTATTGTTTTCTACATTGGTAATCTATTTATCTTATACTTATATAGCAGTGATATATATGATATTAGTTTTAATAGTGGCTATCTATACTTTTAGAAGAGTACAGACTACAAGCTGAGAGAATTTTGAAATTTTAACTTTATTCCTCCAGTCCTTGCAATTAGATATAAAATAGGCTCTTATAGGAGATAATAGGATGAAGAAAATGAAAGAAGTGAAATTTCACCTAGCAACTGGCTTGTTGATTTTGACTTATTACCTCATTTTTAATGTCACATCAGACTTAGATTTTATGGTTGCTTTGTCTGATAATATGTACTATGTGTTCCAAGTTTTATTGGTACTTATTCTGGGAACTATAGCTACAATTGCTTTTGTCAAAAGTGAACATTGGAAAGAGTGTGGTCGTTTCCAGTTTCGTTGGTCTTACCTGGGTGTTTTCCTTCTTTCTTTTTTCTTATTGTTCGTGTGGGCAAATCTAACAACCTATATCTTTCCTCGTACCCGGAATGGAAGTACAGTCGTAGAAGTAGCCACCAATTTAACAGGAATTAGCTATTTTGTTACGCGAATACTTTATACTAGTATTATCGCACCTGTATCAGAAGAGGTTGTTTGTCGTGGTCTTTTGATGACAAGTTTATCTAAAGTTAAGAGATACTATCTTGATGTTCTTGTTTCCGCTGCCATATTTGGCGCTATGCATGTTTTGCAGTATGGTTGGATAACGACAGATTTCATAAAGTATTTTGGAATGGGCTTGATATTTTGTATGATGTTTCGCTACACCCGATCCATCTATTGGGCTATAGCTCTGCATGCTTCATGGAATAGTTTCTTACTCATTGTTACTTTATTGGTATTTGGATATTAGAAAGGTGATATATGAAAAAGATAATCTCACACCGCTACTTTATTATAGTTTTTCTACTAGTTATTGCTGACCAGAAGTTCAGTGTTTTAGTTTTACGCAGCGACCTTGTTGCTGGGCTATCTGACTTTGCCTATTATCTGTCGGATATGATGTTGAATTTTCTTGTGGTTTTATTTGCTCTTATTGCTATGATTTGGTCGGGGAAATGGCAGAAAATCAATAGTAGAAAGTTTAAAGGATCCTATCTTTTCTATTCCTTCCTAGCTCTGCTTGCTTTTGTTGCTTGGAATTTTGTCACCTTTTTTCTTTTCCCACCTACTCGAAATGAAATTTCTTATCAACATGCTGCTCCTACTTTTACAGGAGCTACGGCATTTTTGATGTATTTTTTTTATCCTGTGATTGCAGGTCCCATTTTTGAAGACATGATTTATCGTGGATTAGTGATGACTGCTCTGGAAAAAGGAAAGAAATGGGGGCTAGATGTACTTGGTTCCGCTGTTTTATTTGGGGTCTCGCACATTAGTAATCACGGTTGGGTCTTGACAGACTTTGTCTTCTATATGGGTGGAGGTCTTATATTTGCAGTCTTATTTAGAATGACAAAGTCAATTTATTGGCCTATTGGACTGCATATAGTCTACAATGGCATTGGTCAGCTTTTGATGTTACTGTAATTTTGGTTGTTAGTAGTATCGCGGTCTATCCTTGGGGAAAGATTCCCATTTGAACTTAAGAAGGAGTTGTGATGAAAGTATTTCTTCAAAATAGAGATTTTAGGCAATTAACTATCAACCAGTGGATTTCAACGCTTGGGGATACGATTTTTTATCTGGCCTTTCTGAATTATGTGGCAGATGCGTCTTTTGCACCTTTGGCGATTTTACTCATTACGATTTCAGAAACCCTTCCCCAAATTTTACAAATCTTTCTGGGAGTTTTGGCAGATTTTCAACATCATCGTGTCTTGAAATACACAGTCATTAGTTTTGCAAAATTTTTGCTTTACTCTATCGTTTCTTTATCACTTTCAGGGCAGTCTTTCTCCTTGTTGCTAGTAGCATTTATTTGTCTGCTTAACCTCTTGTCTGACACATTGAGTTACTTTTCAGGAGCCATGCTCACTCCGATTTTCATTAGAATTATTGGGCAAGACCATCTGGCAGAAGCTATTGGCTTTAAACAGTCAACTGTTAGTTTAGTGAAAACAATCAGTAATATCCTAGGAGGAGTCTTACTAGGCATTCTATCCATCCAGTTTATTTCCTTACTGAACGCTCTTACCTTTTTAATCGCATTTTTAGGTATCCTCTTCATAAAAACTGACCTCTTGAAAGTAGAAAAAACGATTAGCTATCAAGAAGGACTCTCTGTAAAATCCTTTTGCCAGCATTTGCTCCAATCATCAAAATTGATATGGAATATGAATAAGGTGCTCTTGGTTTTGTTTATTATCTCTACTAGTCAAGCAGTGATAAATGTTACAGTTCCTGTCTCTACTCTATTTTTGAGGAATCAACCCTTTTTGAATTTACAAACAGGTCAATCTCTTGCCTTGCTATCCACTTTTGAACTGTCAGCCCTGATTGTCGGAAGCCTTGTAAGTGGCTATCTGCAACATACCATTTCCATAAAAACAGCTCTCTATGCCTCACTTGTCATCCAGTTGCTTCTTCTAGTAGGATTTGCCACAGTTCGTTTTGACTGGATTCTCATCTTTAGTACCTTGGATGCCTTTTTCGCAGGTGTTCTCTCTCCTAGATTGCAAGAACTCGTTTTTAAACAAATACCTGAGGAGTCAATGGGAGCAGTTCAATCCTCTATCGGTGCCATTACGGTTGTTTTACCTAGCTTATTTACAATAGCTTTGGTAACCATTGCTACTAGCTTTGGAACTCTGGCAGTTAGCTTTGTTTTATTGCTATTTCTTCTAGTTGCCTTTGTTATGCTTCTGAATATTCGTGAAAGTATTTAGTGGAGAATTTCTATAATATATGTTTGAGACTGGATTGCCAGCCTTTTTATGATGGTCAAAATCAACAGACTTTTTTCTCTTTTCTGAATGTGTTATAATAGACTGAATCTAAAATAGTACGAAACAATTGCTAAAACATTTATAGAAATTAATTTTACTTTCCCAATCGATTTGTTCTCATCTTATTTCAATCTGCTATATAATAGTCCATGCTGTGGCTGGATTCTTTTCAGCCTACTTATACTCTTCGAAACTCTCTTCAAACCACGTCAGCTTCACCTTGCCGTAGGTATGGTTACTGACTTCGTCAGTTCTATCCACAACCTCAAAACAGTGTTTTGAGCTGACTACGTCAGTTCTATCTGCTTTTCATTGAGTACTATTAAGACAATATGAGGAGAAAGATGAAAGAAAAAGGATTTTAGGAGGGGGCGCAGGCAGCCATGCCAACGGCTCTTGGCTATGTCAGTATCGGCCTGGCCTGTGGGACTATCGGTGCGCCCTATGTGACACCTGTTGAGATGGGCTTGATGAGTCTCTTTGTTTATGCTGGGAGTGCCCAGTTTGCCATGTTGGCACTGATTGTGGTTCAAGCTCCTGTGGCAGCTATTGCTATGACGGTTTTTCTAATCAACTTGCGTCTCTTTTTGTTGAGTTTACACGCATCGACTTATTTCCGTCATACCAGTCTTTGGTACAATATCGGTATGTCTAGTATCTTGACAGATGAGACCTATGGCGTTTTGATGGGTGAATTGGCCCATACAGACAAGGTAAATCCTATGTGGATGCACGGAAACAATCTTAACAGCTATGTGGCTTGGTTTGTGGGGACAGTAGTCGGAACGGCTCTGGGTGGCCTGCTACCAAATCCAGAAATCTTTGGCTTGGATTTTGCCCTGGTTGGGATGTTTATTGGTATTTTTGCTTCGCAATTTCAGATTATGCAAAGACGGATTCCTGTCCGCAATCTGCTCATTATCCTAGCAGTTGTTGCGGTGTCCTTCTTTTTGCTCTTGACAGTGGTGTCTCAGTCACTAGCTGTTCTGTTTGCGACGCTACTTGGTTGTAGCATGGGGGTGGTTTTAGATGGTCAGTAAGTATCTTTTATTAGCAGTTATTTTCTCTGGCTTGGTGACTTGGATTCTCCGTATGATTCCCTTCATTTTAGTCAAGTATAAGGGCTTGCCTGCAATCGTTGAGCGTTTTTTGAAGTTCTTGCCCGTTTCCATTATCTTTGCCTTGATTCTTTCAAGCGTAGTGACAGGTAAGGTTGGGAGCCTTCCTCAAATTAAATGGCTAGACTTCTTAGCCGTCTTTCCAACAGCTTGGGTAGCCTTTCGCTACCGCAATCTAGTCGGAACAGTTCTCTTTGGAGTGGTCTTGATTGCCATCTTGCGTTTGGTCTTTTAAATTACCCATAAAAAAAACTTATCACAGAGATAGATATCATATAATGGCGTAAATGCTCTTTTTCTGTTAAGATTATAAGGTATTCTATTTTGGAGGAAATGACATGAAAAAAATCGTTAAATACTCATCTCTTGCTGCCCTAGGACTTGTTGCTGCAGGTGTGCTTGCGGCTTGCTCAGGGGGTGCTAAGAAAGAAGGAGAAGCAGCTAGCAAGAAAGAAATCATCGTTGCAACCAATGGATCACCAAGGCCATTTATCTATGAAGAAAATGGCGAATTGACTGGTTACGAGATTGAAGTCGTTCGCGCTATCTTTAAAGATTCTGACAAATATGATGTCAAGTTTGAAAAGACAGAATGGTCAGGTGTCTTTGCTGGTCTTGACGCTGACCGTTACAATATGGCTGTCAACAATCTTAGCTACACTAAAGAACGTGCGGAGAAATACCTCTATGCCGCACCAATTGCCCAAAATCCTAATGTCCTTGTCGTGAAGAAAGATGACTCTAGTATCAAGTCTCTCGATGATATCGGTGGAAAATCGACGGAAGTCGTTCAAGCCACTACATCAGCTAAGCAGTTAGAAGCATACAATGCTGAACACACGGACAACCCAACTATCCTTAACTATACTAAGGCAGACTTCCAACAAATCATGGTACGTTTGAGCGATGGACAATTTGACTACAAGATTTTTGATAAAATCGGTGTTGAAACAGTGATCAAGAACCAAGGTTTGGACAACTTGAAAGTTATCGAACTTCCAAGCGACCAACAATCGTACGTTTACCCACTTCTTGCTCAAGGTCAAGATGAGTTGAAATCGTTTGTAGACAAACGCATCAAAGAACTTTATAAAGATGGAACTCTTGAAAAATTGTCTAAACAATTCTTCGGAGACACTTATCTACCGGCAGAAGCTGATATTAAATAATTTCTTGAAATCATCCATTCTGAGTAAGGTGGGTGGTTTCTCAGTTTTTAGGGATATAGTTTTAAACTATATATCTGACTATCTAATAACAATTTGTGAAATCAAACAAATTGTGAGATACTAGTACGGTATTATTTTTAAGGAGAAAGAATCATGAAAATCAAAAAATGGCTTGGTCTAGCAGCCCTTGCTACAGTCGCAGGTTTGGCTCTTGCAGCTTGCGGAAACTCAGAAAAGAAAGCAGACAATGCAACAACTATCAAAATCGCAACTGTTAACCGTAGCGGTTCTGAAGAAAAACGTTGGGACAAAATCCAAGAATTGGTTAAAAAAGACGGAATTACCTTGGAATTTACAGAGTTCACAGACTACTCACAACCAAACAAAGCAACTGCTGATGGCGAAGTAGATTTGAACGCTTTCCAACACTATAACTTCTTGAACAACTGGAACAAAGAAAACGGAAAAGACCTTGTAGCGATTGCAGATACTTACATCTCTCCAATCCGCCTTTACTCAGGTTTGAATGGAAGTGCCAACAAGTACACTAAAGTAGAAGACATCCCAGCAAACGGAGAAATCGCTGTACCGAATGACGCTACAAACGAAAGCCGTGCGCTTTATTTGCTTCAATCAGCTGGCTTGATTAAATTGGATGTTTCTGGAACTGCTCTTGCAACAGTTGCCAACATCAAAGAAAATCCAAAGAACTTGAAAATCACTGAATTGGACGCTAGCCAAACAGCTCGTTCATTGTCATCAGTTGACGCTGCCGTTGTAAACAATACCTTCGTTACAGAAGCAAAATTGGACTACAAGAAAGCACTTTTCAAAGAACAAGCTGATGAAAACTCAAAACAATGGTACAACATCATTGTTGCGAAAAAAGATTGGGAAACATCACCTAAGGCTGATGCTATCAAGAAAGTAATCGCAGCTTACCACACAGATGACGTGAAAAAAGTTATCGAAGAAACATCAGACGGTTTGGATCAACCAGTTTGGTAATAAGAAACAGGGAGGTGGGAGAGAAAATTCCACCTCTTGCTTTTGTATAGAGTATAGATTGTAAAGAAGACTATTCGTTCATAGAAAGGTAGAGAGAATATGGTTTTTCCTAGCGAACAAGAACAGATTGAAAAATTTGAAAAGGATCATGTAGTCCAACATTATTTTGAGGTTTTGCGTACCTTGATTTCTAAGAAATCAGTCTTTGCCCAGCAGGTTGGACTCAAGGAAGTCGCAAATTATCTGGGTGAGATTTTCAAGCGTGTTGGAGCTGAAGTGGAGATTGATGAGAGCTATACAGCGCCCTTTGTCATGGCACATTTCAAGAGTTCGCGTCCAGATGCCAAGACCTTGATTTTCTATAACCACTATGACACTGTGCCAGCGGATGGTGATCAGGTCTGGACAGAGGATCCTTTTACGCGTTCGGTCCGCAATGGCTTCATGTATGGGCGTGGGGTTGATGACGACAAGGGTCATATCACAGCTCGCTTGAGTGCTTTGAGAAAATATATGCAGCACCATGATGATTTACCTGTCAATATCAGCTTTATCATGGAGGGAGCGGAGGAATCGGCTTCAACAGACCTAGATAAGTATTTGGAAAAGCATGCAGACAAACTCCGTGGGGCGGATTTGTTGGTCTGGGAACAAGGGACCAAAAATGCCTTGGAACAGCTGGAAATTTCTGGTGGCAATAAGGGGATTGTGACCTTTGATGCCAAGGTAAAAAGCGCTGATGTGGATATCCACTCGAGTTATGGTGGCGTTGTGGAATCAGCTCCTTGGTATCTCCTCCAAGCCTTACAGTCTCTTCGTGCTGCGGATGGCCGTATCTTGGTTGAAGGCTTGTACGAAGAAGTACACGAGCCCAATGAACGAGAAATGGCCTTGCTAGAAACTTATGGTCAACGAAACCCAGAGGAAGTTAGTCGGATTTATGGATTGGAGTTGCCTCTCTTACAGGAGGAGCGGATGGCCTTTCTAAAACGTTTCTTTTTCGAGCCAGCGCTTAATATCGAAGGAATCCAGTCTGGTTATCAAGGTCAAGGTGTTAAGACTATTTTGCCTGCAGAAGCCAGTGCCAAGCTAGAGGTTCGTCTGGTTCCGGGCCTAGAACCGCATGATGTTCTGGAAAAAATTCGGAAACAGCTAGACAAAAATGGCTTTGATAAGGTAGAATTATACTATACCTTGGGAGAGATGAGCTATCGAAGCGATATGAGCGCACCAGCCATTCTCAATGTGATCGAGTTGGCCAAGAAATTCTATCCACAGGGCGTTTCAGTCTTGCCGACGACAGCGGGGACAGGACCTATGCATACGGTCTTTGATGCCCTAGAGGTACCAATGGTTGCATTCGGTCTAGGAAATGCCAATAGCCGAGACCACGGTGGAGATGAAAATGTGCGAATCGCTGATTATTACACCCATATCGAATTAGTAGAGGAGCTGATTAGAAGCTATGAGTAGAGATATTATCAAGTTAGATCAGATCGATGTGACTTTTCACCAAAAGAAGAGAACCATCACAGCGGTTAAGGATGTGACCATTCACATCCAAGAAGGGGATATCTACGGAATCGTTGGATATTCTGGAGCAGGGAAATCAACCCTTGTACGGGTGATTAACCTCTTGCAAAAACCATCTGCAGGGAAAATTACCATTGACGACGATGTGATTTTTGATGGTAAGGTCACCTTGACGGCAGAGCAGTTGCGTCGTAAACGTCAAGATATCGGGATGATTTTCCAGCATTTTAACCTGATGAGCCAAAAGACAGCAGAGGAGAATGTAGCCTTTGCCCTTAAACACTCTGGACTCAGCAAGGAAGAAAAGAAGGCTAAAGTAGCTAAGTTGTTGGACTTGGTTGGTTTGGCAGATCGTGCTGAAAACTACCCTTCACAACTATCTGGAGGGCAAAAACAGCGTGTGGCAATTGCGCGTGCCTTGGCCAATGATCCAAAAATCTTGATTTCAGACGAGTCAACTTCTGCCCTTGACCCTAAGACAACCAAGCAGATTTTGACCTTGTTACAAGATTTGAACCAAAAATTAGGATTGACAGTTGTCTTGATTACGCATGAAATGCAGATTGTCAAAGACATTGCCAACCGTGTGGCGGTTATGCAGGATGGGCATTTGATTGAAGAGGGAAGTGTCCTTGAAATCTTCTCAGACCCTAAACAACCTTTGACTCAAGACTTTATCTCAACAGCCACAGGTATTGACGAAGCCATGGCCAAAATCGAGAAGCAAGAAATCGTGGAACACTTGTCTGAAAACAGTCTCTTGGTGCAACTCAAGTACGCTGGAGCTTCAACAGACGAGCCACTTTTGAATGAATTGTACAAGCATTACCAAGTAATGGCTAATATTCTCTATGGGAATATCGAAATTCTCGATGGTACTCCTGTTGGAGAATTGGTGGTGGTCTTGTCAGGTGAAAAAGCAGCGTTGGCAGGTGCCCAAGAAGCCATTCGTCAAGCAGGTGTACAACTAAAAGTATTGAAGGGAGTACAGTAAGATGGAATCATTGATTCAAACCTATTTACCAAATGTCTATAAAATGGGTTGGGCTGGTCAGGCAGGCTGGGGAACGGCTATCTACTTAACTCTTTATATGACAGTTCTTTCCTTCATTATCGGAGGCTTCTTGGGGCTAGTGGCAGGTCTCTTTCTCGTCTTGACAGCGCCAGGTGGTGTCTTGGAGAATAAAGTCGTATTCTGGATTTTAGACAAAATTACCTCAATTTTTCGTGCGGTTCCCTTTATCATCCTCTTGGCAATCTTGTCACCACTTTCTCACTTGATTGTTAAAACAAGTATCGGGCCAAATGCAGCCCTTGTCCCACTTTCTTTTGCAGTCTTTGCCTTCTTTGCCCGTCAGGTGCAGGTTGTCTTGGCTGAATTGGATGGCGGTGTCATTGAGGCGGCTCAAGCGAGCGGAGCGACTTTCTGGGACATCGTGGGTGTTTACCTATCAGAAGGTCTTCCAGATTTGATCCGTGTGACGACTGTGACCTTGATTTCCCTTGTTGGGGAAACAGCTATGGCCGGTGCGGTTGGAGCTGGTGGTATCGGTAACGTAGCCATCGCTTATGGATTTAACCGCTACAATCACGATGTGACCATCTTGGCAACCATCATTATCATTTTGATTATCTTTGCAATCCAATTCTTGGGAGATTTCTTGACTAAGAAATTGAGCCATAAATAAAAAAGAGCCGCGTGGCTCTTTTTAACTGATCAGATTTTCTGTGCAAATTTTTTACTCAAGGCTTGTCCAATCAAGGCACCCACTAGGGCTCCGATGACAATACTTGCGATAAATAGAAGGACAGTTCCAGGGTTTGGAGCGACCATGATACGGTCGATATATTCTTGGGATTTTCCTCTTGCCAGAAGAGTAGCCATATAGGCTTTGGGCGCAATCCACATAAGCAAGATTGGTCCTGTTGTACTAAAGGCGAAAATAATGAAAGAAAGGAAGTTCTTTGTTTTGTCCTTGTATTTTCCTAAATGAGCTACTCCATCTGCTAGGAGGCCACAGATAATTCCAGGAAGGAAGGAACCAGCACCGTGTTTAGTTCCCAAGAAAAAGAGGGCAATGACAAGGCCGATAGTGGTAATGGCTCCAAAGCGCGGAACTTTTGCGACTAGGATCATGTAGACGCTACCGCCGACAAGGGCAGTAAAGGCAGGCGCATAAAACATGTTTCCAGTTTGGTCAAAGAGATTGCCCAAAAGGACACCAATCCCCATGCAGAGGAAGTAAAGAACTGCAAAAAGCAGTGTAGTTAAGATAGATTTCTTCATGAATTGTCTCCTGATAATTTTTTCACAATTCTCATTTTACCATGGTTTGGTGGGATTGTAAATGGATACTAGAAGTTTTTGAAAACGCTTGAAATATGATATAATGGTTTCATAGTTATTTTTAGGGGAATATCATGGGTAGATTTTTAGACTTTGTCTTTAATCGTTTCTTTTTAGGGATGATTGCGACAGCCTTCTTTTGGCTATTAACTTTAGCAGGAGGGATTATCCTTGGTCTAGCGCCGGCTAGTGCCACCTTGATGAGCTTATATGCAGAACATGGTTATAGCTTTCGGGAATACAGTTTGAAGGAGGCTTGGTCTCTTTACAAGCAAAATTTTATCTCAAGCAACCTGATTTTCTATAGCTTTTTAGGTGTGGGTCTAGTTTTGACCTATGGTTTGTATCTCTTGGTGCAATTGCCTCATCAGACCATTGTTCATTTGATTGCGACCCTTTTGAATGTCCTAGTAGTTGCCCTGATCTTTTTGGCTTATACAGTATCTTTAAAATTACAAGTTTATTTTGCCTTGTCCTATCGAAATAGTCTCAAATTATCCTTGATTGGCATCTTTATGAGTCTAGCAGCTGTGGCTAAGGTTCTCCTTGGGACTGTGCTACTTGTAGCAATTGGTTACTATATGCCTGCCCTGCTATTTTTTGTAGGAATTGGGATGTGGCATTTCTTTATCAGTGATATGTTGGAACCTGTCTATGAAATCATCCATGAAAAATTGGCGACAAAATAGAATGAAGCAGTTTTGGCTACATACGCTTCTAAGAACCTATAGTTCAGTGATGATCATTATCATTGCGAGTTTTGCAATCTTACTCTCTTACGCTGACTGGGATTCACGTGAAAAGGAAGCCCAGAGAGTAGCCCAGCGTGTAACTGCTAGAACAGTGAGTGAAATTGAATATTACCATAGAGAGTCAACCCAGATAGCTCAGGCTTTAGTTGAAAATCAAGCTCGTATTGAGGGAATCTATAAATACTTTAGCCTTAGCATGCCAGACTATTTTTACTGGCAATTAGAGCGGAAAGCTTCGCCTTATATATCAGTCTCTCTGTATGAAAATGTTGATGACCTCTATGTTCGAAATGATTTTGTAACTGGAGTGGCCATTGCTTTTCAAGATTACAAGGAAGTCTATGTTTCTACTAAAGACAAACGTAGTGGAGAAAAAATCAGGGCTGAGGATTTCAAACCAGCAGGAAATAGTTTTGCCATTCCGGTGTCAGATCCAGTGTCAGATCAAGATTTAGGAGTGATTTACATCTCCTTGGATCCTGCTGTTTTATACCATGCCATTGATAATACTAGAGGTCATACTCCGATGGCAGTAACAGTGACCTCACCTTTTGATACGGAGATTTTTCATATTGGTGAGACAGTTGATAAGGAGAGTGAAAATTGGCTAGTTGGCTTAACTTCTCATGGATATCAGGTTCAGGTGGCAGTTCCTAAAAACTTTGTTTTACAAGGAACAGTGACTAGCTCTGCTTTGATTGTGGGTTTGAGCCTTCTCTTTATTGTCATTCTTTATCTGACTTTGAGGCAGACTTTTGCTAATTACCAAAAGCAGGTAGTGGATTTAGTAGAATCCATTCAAGTCATTGCTCAAGGCGAAGAGGGGCGTCGGATTGACATTTCCGAGAAAGATCAGGAATTGCTCCTAATCGCGGAGACGACCAATGATATGTTGGATCGATTGGAAAAGAATATCCATGATATTTACCAGTTAGAACTCAGTCAAAAAGATGCCAATATGCGAGCCTTGCAGGCGCAAATCAACCCTCACTTCATGTATAATACGCTGGAGTTCTTGCGTATGTACGCAGTCATGCAGAGTCAAGATGAGTTGGCAGGTATAATTTATGAATTCAGTAGTCTCTTGCGTAACAATATTTCCGACGAAAGAGAGACCCTCCTCAAACAGGAATTAGAATTTTGCCGTAAATACAGCTATCTCTGCATGGTTCGCTATCCCAAGTCCATTGCCTATGGTTTCAAGATAGATCCAGAGTTAGAGAATATGAAGATTCCCAAGTTTACCTTGCAACCGCTGGTAGAAAACTATTTCGCGCATGGTGTTGACCACAGGCGGACAGATAATGTGATTAGCATCAAGGCTCTTAAACAGGATGGGTTTGTGGAAATTTTGGTGGTCGATAATGGTAGAGGAATGTCGGCTGAAAAGTTGGCAAATATCCGAGAAAAATTAAGTCAGAGATATTTTGAACACCAAGCCAGCTACAGTGATCAAAGGCAGTCTATCGGGATTGTCAATGTACACGAGCGTTTTGTGCTCTATTTTGGAGACCGCTATGCCATTACTATAGAGTCTGCAGAGCAAGCCGGTGTTCAGTATTGTATTACAATTCAAGATGAGTAGAAAGGGAGAAAATGTATAAAGTATTATTAGTAGATGATGAGTACATGGTGACAGAAGGTCTGAAGCGTTTGATTCCCTTTGATAAGTGGGATATGGAGGTTGTCGCAACAGCCAGTCATGCCGATGAAGCTCTAGAATATGTTCAGGAAAATCCTGTCGATGTCATCATTTCCGATGTCAATATGCCAGACAAAACAGGGCTTGATATGATTCGGGAGATGAAAGAGATCTTACCAGATGCTGCCTATATCCTGCTCTCAGGTTATCAGGAGTTTGATTATGTAAAAAGAGCAATGAACCTTAGTGTGGTGGACTATTTGGTCAAGCCTGTTGATAAGGTAGAGCTGGGAAATCTGCTGGAGAAGATTGCAGGTCAGCTCGGCGAGAGAGGGAAGAAAAGTCAGACTCTTAGTCAAGAATTAGACGAGGCTGGATTTGTTAGTTATTTAGGGGATAAGGAGAATTGGTGGATAGGTCTATCCAAGGAAAAACAAGGTTCCTTCACCATTCCCTACTATGTCTTGGGCCAAGACTGGCAGATTTTCATTTCTGGCCAACCTCTAGATGGTTTAGTCGTTACACCTTTTGAAGCTCCTTATCAAGAACACTTTGAACGCTGGAAGCTGAATGCTGAGAAAACCCTCTTTTACGGTTCTGTAAATTTGCAGCAGTCTGAGAGTCTCTTTGCCTATTACGAACCGATTTATAGGGTTATCATTCAGGGAAATCTCAATCAAATCGTAGAAGAGTTAAATCTCTTGGAGAAGGTAGTTCTTGAAAATACGCCGCGTGTTCCGATTACTAAACAGCTTTTTATTCAGTTTGTCATGGATGTTTTCCATTTATTTGAACATCTCAAAGCTGATGACCTGACAGACATCGTCAAAACCATTCATGCTATTCAATCCTTCGATGAATTGGTTCCTTATATCAAGGAAACTCTGACCAGCTTTTTCGGTCAATACCGTATGAATGAAAATGTGGTCAGTGTGCTGGAAGTCATTGGTCGTGATTACCAAAAAGAGCTTTCCCTCAAGGATATCAGTAAGGCTCTCTTTATCAATCCTGTCTATCTAGGGCAGTTGATTAAGCGTGAAACCGATTCGACTTTTGCAGAGTTACTAAACAAACAACGTATTAAGGCTGCCCAGCAGCTCTTGCTTTCAACCAGTGACAGCATCGAAGATATTTGTTATGCTGTTGGTTACAGTAACCTTGGATATTTTTATAAAGTTTTCCGAAAATTGTGCGGAAAATCGCCAAAAGCCTACCGAAAACAGGTAGAAACTATACTATAAGATTTGTATTCCTTTACAAAAGGTGCTATAATATTATCAGGAGGTCCTATCATGAAAAAGAAACCAATTTATCTATGGGTCTTGCTAATCTTGTCTGCCCTTATTTCAGTTCCGTCTCTGTTTGGAATTGTGAGTCCCTTGCCTAGTAAAGAAGCCCTTCGTGCTGCTCAGAAACAAGTTGCAGGGGTCAATGCTCAGCAATTAGAAGACCAGCTTAATTATACCTATAGAGTAGCAGAAGCATCTCATTCTATTTTTAATGTTGCTTTGATTGTGCTATCTACTATTTTAGTGGTCGTAGCGATTGTCTTCCTTGTTCGTAAAAATTTGCAATATGCAAACTATACTTACGTTGGCTATGTTTTGTTAGCTATTATTGGTTCGATTTATGGCTATGTTGGTTTACAAGACGCTGTGCAGTTGGTTCAAGATGAGAGCATGCGTTTGACAGTGAGTATTGGTTCAAAAGCTGTTAGCATTTTCTATATCGTCATCAATGTTCTCTTCCTAGCCCTTGTCTTCTATAAGATGTGGCGACAACAGAAAGCCTTGGCAGAAGAAGAGGAAACAGAAGAGCTTGCCTAAGTATTGACAAAAAAGAACTATCAAGATACAATCTTGGTAGTTGTTTTTTGATTATAGATAAAATCATGGAGGTACATATGAAGACAATTTCTTTAGTTTATATTAGTTTGAGTGGCAACACTGAAAGTTTTGTGACGCGCTTGAAAGACTATCTCTTGTCCCAGTACAAAGGGATTGAGGTTCAAAAGATTCATATCAAGGATTTAGTCAAGGAAGGCAAAAATTTCTATGAAATGGACCATCCCTATGTCGCTTTTTTGCCGACCTATCTCGAAGGTGGGAATGGCGTGGATAACGGAGATGTTGAGATTTTGACGACACCGGTGGGAGATTTTATTGCCTATGGTAACAATGCTAGTAAGTGTTTTGGTGTGGTTGGGTCAGGAAATCGTAACTTTAATAACCAATACTGCCTAACAGCCAAGCAATACAGTCAACGCTTTGGCTTTCCTGTATTGGCTGACTTTGAAATGCGAGGCATGCTGGAAGATATCAAACATGTCGCAGCTATTATCGCAGATTTGTATGAGTTGGAAAAGGAGAATTAATACTCAATGAAAATCAAAGAGCAAACTAGGAAGCTAGTCGCAGGTTGCTCAAAGCACAGCTTTGAGGTTGCAGATA